>Ga0208162_1001223_pt1 | contig 13674 bp, 5 predicted proteins | sample CB_VirMetaG_4_FD_184539 | JGI IMG/M metagenome (GOLD analysis project Ga0208162, IMG submission 184539) | Freshwater to marine saline gradient viral communities from Chesapeake Bay - CB_1508_1M Viral MetaG (SPAdes) (version 4) | ecosystem: Environmental > Aquatic > Marine > Coastal | place: USA... | reverse complement strand
TTCTGTCTCGATGCCAAGAAGGCCGGTTATGAGATCTGGTGTGATCCTCGCATCCGTGTTGGACATGAAAAAACAAGGGTTATTTGAGGTTTATGTAAGCGGCGAACTCGTTTTCTCGACAAATGATGAGGACGCCGCTCTTGACAAACTCCAAGACCTCGCGTTAGATTACTACGAGACAGGAGTTCCTGATCCATCCACCATTGAATATCTAAGACATGGCGAAACTCAAAGCGTCCCTGAGTGGGAAGAAAATTATTGAATCAAAGCCGAAGAAAACTCGGCAGGGTTGTGGTCAACACACCAAATGGGCTGCAACCTCTCGTAACAAAGCACGTAAACGTTATCGCGGACAAGGAAAATGAGCTACAACATTACACTGATCACTGAAGATGGTGAAGTGCAAATCACTTGTGATGAAGACACTTCAATTCTCGATGCTGCTGAAGAACAAGGTATTGACATGAACTACTCATGTCGTGCAGGTGCCTGTTCCTCTTGTGCAGGTAAACTGGTCGAAGGTACGGTTGATCAAGACGATCAATCATTCCTGGATGATGACCAGATTGATGCAGGTTTTGTCCTGACATGTGTGGCCAAACCTACTTCTGATTGTGTGATTGAAACTGGTAAAGAAGAAGAACTGTATTAATGTCTACTCTCATCTGTAACTTACCATCTCAAGAAATTTGGGTAAGGAAAGAATACCTTACTGATCATCAGTTTGGTCATGGAGAGTTTGTAAAAGGCGTCTGGGTATCGGCTAAGTCGATTCCTGGGCGCGCTTTTTATTTTGAGACGTATTTACCAGAATACGCAGCGATGTATGATAAACTCCCTATCAGTGCGTTTGTGAGTCGCCCAGAGACGCCTGAGCCCGATATGAACCTTCCCAACCTACAGTTCTGGAATTGTATGGATTATGGTGTAGTATCTATTCACAAACAGTTTATTGGTTCAATGGATTTTGAACTGTATACAAGAGACTGGGGTATTCAAAAAGGTACATATATCTGCACAATTGATAACTATCACCAAGATTGTGATATGATTGATTATGCAACTAGTGAAAATCCTGCAGAACACAAGTCACATAATCTTATTGAGTTAAATAATGGCCAATTTGCACTCTATCCAAATAATAGAATGCGAATCTATGACAATAGTTTGACGCCCGTTGATCCAAAAATGCCTGATTTCAAGGTTTCGACCATTGAGTATCAAGTTGAAAACGGATTTGACAGACTTGGAATGGGACGTGAAGATGAATATTTCTGGAAAACCGCAAAAGAACGTGAAGTTTGTCCGAATTGTGGACAAAATCCTTGTGATGTACGTTGTATAAACGCTGACTAGGGATAGAAACCCCTCTAAAAGTTCTGTTTTTCCCATAAAGACAGAAAAATGGCTCAAAATCCAGTAGATCTAGGTAAAGATTTCATCCAAAAAGGGATGAGATTAATCACTCAGAGGTCATCAGATGCACTTTTGAAGAAGGCTCATGACCAAAAGTATGAAATTCCCGATGACAGACTCTCAAGACCATGTGGAGGCCCTGGTGGTTTTGATGATTTTGTCGAACGTTGGCATGAGTAGTATAAATATATGAGACCAAAGTGTATCGTTAGATGCCAGCTATCGGAGAATCACGATATTTTAAGGATATTTCCTTAAGTTTCAAGAGGCATCCCGTAACGAATGATCTGATTTCGTTAACAAACGAAGCAGCCATCAAAAAATCTGTCCGAAATTTGGTCGAAACGATCAATGGTGAACGCCCTTTTAACTCTTTGATCGGTTCGGCCGTCCGTCAGAGTCTTTTTGAACCCGCTGATAGTGAAGTTTTGTTCAGATTAGAGCAAGAAATCACCACTTCTATTGAAAATTTCGAAAAAAGAGTCCGTTTGACCTCTGTTAGAGCGTCACATCCACCTGATTCTAACGAAATTACGATCGATATTAACTACACAATCATTGGCGAAGTCTTTCCTCCTCAGGAAGTGTCATTTATTCTTCAACCAACTAGACAATAATGGCGTTCACTCAATATACAACTCTAGATTTTGAAGAAATCAAGGCTTCGATCCGTGATTATTTGAGGTCAAACTCAAATTTTACTGATTTTGACTTTGAAGGATCGAATATGTCGATCCTAATTGATACATTGGCGTATAACACATACGTTAATGCATATAACACAAACATGGTCGCTAATGAGGCCTTCCTTGATAGTGCCACATTAAGAGAAAACATTGTTGCACTAGCAAGAAATGTTGGTTATGTTCCTAGATCACGTCGTTCTTCGACTGCTAGAATCAGTTTTAACGTCGATCTGGGTGCAGGACAAACAAAATCAACTTTGACCCTCAAGGCGGGTCTTGTGGCCATCGGAGATTATCAAAATACCAACTATACATTCTGCATTCCTGCAGACATTACTAACCCAGTAGTCAATGGAATTTGCAATTTTACCATTGATATCAAAGAAGGCACATATCTAACAAAAGAATTTAGAGTAGATACTTCTCAAGCGAATCAGAGATTCATTATTCCAAACTCTTTTGTCGATACATCATCAATTGTAGTAAAGGTAAAAGATACTTCATCGTCCAGCAATACTAGAATATGGGGTTTAGTCGATAATATTGTTGGTATTAAGACAACATCCGAAAATTATTTGATTCAAGAAGTTCAGGATGAAAAATATGAGTTGATTTTTGGTGATGGCCAGCTGGGTAAAAAATTATCCAACGGAAACGTAGTTTCTGTATCATATATTACTACAAATGGAGATGGTGGTAATGGAGTCAGGAACTTTGCATTTGCTGGAACAATCGTTGATAATGATGGTGTAAATGTAACGAGTGGAATTTCCAGAATTATCACCGACATTCCAGCAAGAAATGGTTCAGAAATCGAATCTATCTCCACAATTAAGAATCTCGCACCAAGGTTTTACGCTGCACAACATCGTGCCGTTACAGCTTCTGATTACGAGACTATTATTCCAACAATTTACTCAAACACTGAGAGTGTAGTTGCATATGGCGGAGAATCTGCAGATCCACCACAATTTGGTAAAGTCTTTATCTCTATTAAACCAGTAAACGGCCAATATGTCTCTGATTTTGATAAAAGAGATATATTGAACAAATTAAAAGGTTACTCTGTTGCTGGGATTAAAGCGGAATTTATAGATCTTAAGTTCCTTTATGTGGAACTTATGACATCTATTTACTATAATAGTAATTCCGTCACTAGTTCTGATGATTTGAAGACTCAAGTCATCAATAATCTTGCAACTTATGCAAATTCTGCCGACCTAAACAAGTTTGGTGGAAGATTTAAGTATAGTAAAGTTCAAAAAATTATTGATGAAACTAGTTCTGCTATTACATCTAATATTACAAAGATAAAAGTTCGTAGAGATCTTGAGGCCAATACTTCAAATCCTGCCCAGTATGAGTTATGTTATGGAAATGCTTTCCATAACAGAAGAACTGGATTTAATGTTAAATCAACTGGATTTAGTATTGATGGGGTGAATGGAACCGTATATATGGCCGATGAATATGTTTCTGAAACCAGAGGGAGATTAATCTTCTTTACTATTGGTTCAGATCAGGTTCCAGTTATCATTGATAAGAACGCAGGAACTGTGAAATATGACCTTGGTGAAATCCTTATAGATACTGTAAGGATTGTATCTACCATAAGACCTGATAATATTATTGAGGTCGAAGCTATTCCCGATTCAAATGATGTTTTGGGACTAAAAGACCTCTATGTGCAACTATCATTAGATAAATCCACCTTTACTCCATTGGCTGACGTGATTGCTTCTGGTGCAGATATTTCTGGAACCAGTTTTGTTACAACTTCAAGCTTCTCAAACGGAAAGTATTATAGAGAATAATGATCGACACTAGTTCGCAGAAGATTAAAATCCATCAGGTAATTAATAGTCAATTACCTTCTTTTGTCCAAGAGGAAAATCCTCTTTTCGTCGATTTTCTCAAAACATATTACCTTAGCCAGGAATATCAAGGTGGAAACATTGATATTACTCAAAATTTAAACGAATATCAAAAATCAGAAACATTTAGTGGTAATGAAAATCTGGTAGGATTTACCACATGTACTTCTGAAGTCACTTTTTATGATTCTACCATCAATGTTACTTCAACAGATGGTTGGCCAGAAAAGTATGGATTACTTAAAATTAATGATGAGATTATTTCTTACACTGGTAAGACAAAAACCTCTTTTACGGGGTGTTTAAGGGGTTTTAGTGGTGTAGAAAATCTCCATCATAGTTCTGATCCAAATCAACTGGTATTTTCACAAACTTCTTCCAATTCCCATAAAATTAATACACAAGTTATTAATCTAAGTAACTTGTTCTTGCAAGAATTTTGGAAAAAAACAAAAGAACTATTTCTTCCTGGATTTGAAGACAGGACTATCACAAGTGAAGTAGATAAAGCAAACTTCTTAAGACAAGCGAAAGACTTTTACTCATCTAAAGGAACCGATGAGGCCATTCGTGTCCTCTTTAAAGTTCTTTTTGCAAAAGATGTAGATGTAATCAAACCAATTGATTATTTGATTGCATCATCTGATGCTGACTATGTTGTAACCGAAGATATTGTAGTTGAACTAATAAGTGGTGATCCATCAAAAATTATTGGACAAACATTGAGGCAGACTGATGATGAATATTCTTCAGCCTCTATCTTTAATGTAATTAGAAATGAAAAGAATGGTAGAGACTATTACGTTATTAGTCTAAGTAAAAATACCAGAAAAGGTAACTTTGACATCACTGGTGGATCTTCCCTTACAAATAATGTTTCTATTGGTGATACAGTTTTAACTGTAGATTCGACACTTGGATTCCCTGAATCTGGATCTATTTTTGTTGGAACTGGTATTACCGTTGGTGTTGCAACATATGGTTCTAAAACTTCAACACAATTTTTCAATGTAACTGGGGTTAGTTCCAGTTATTTGGCAGGACAGTTTGTAAGATCCTCAAACACTGTATTTTCTTATGAAAATGGTGACATTAGAAAACCAGTAATTTTCAGAATGACTGCAGTCGCTTCTGGAACTGACATTAACTCTATAGGATTCTTGTATCCTAATGACATTCTCAGTGCAAAAACACTTGGTAACTATTCTTCTCCTTCTGATAACAGACTTAATAGTTGGATTCATAATGTAAAAACAACATCTGATGTTACAAAGGATGTAGGTTCTAATACATCAAATATCGATATAGTAACTAACACAATCAACACATATGATCCTCATCTTTTAAAACTTGGTGATCCAGTTACTTTATTAGATGTGTCTTCTGCGGCCAATCCACAGAATGTTGAGGGAGTTGTATCAAAAGTAGTATCTTCAAACTCCTTCCAAATCACGATTACCACTGGTGTTCTCTCGATTAATCGAGAGTATAGAGTAAGATTGAACACTATTTTCGCATCAGCAGATAATCCAGAGATTCAAGTAGGTAAATTTGTAGCCAATGTTCAAAACACATATAAGGATAAGTCAAACAAAAATGTATATGTGACATCTGGTAGTTTACCTGCTTATAAAATTTACGCCACAAATCGTAAAAAGAAATTTACCTCGGCCAACATATCTAATGGTTCTATTAATATTAATAGTCATGGATTCTTTACAGGAGATATTGTAAAATATTCTCCTGTGGGTCTTGGTGCAACTGTAGTTAGTGGACTTTCTACAAATTCAAATTATTCTGTAACTAGAATTGATAGTAACACTATTAAGTTGTCGCAGAGTGTTAGTGATACAGCTGTAAAGAGATATATCAATATTACTGGTGCTGGAGCAACACATCAGATTATTCCAATTGATTTAGCCTCAAAACAATTACAACATCAAAATTTCCTTAGAAAATTCCCCACAACTCCCACTCTTAATGAGTTTAAAAAACCATTAGAAAATGAAGTTATTGGAATGTTTAGAAACGGAGTTGAACTCGTTTCTAATAGATCGGGTGATGCTATTTGGTATGGAAAGATAAAAGATATTGAAGTTCAAAATGGTGGATCAAATTATGATGTATTGTATCCACCAAATATTAATATTTCGGACTCTGTTGGAAGTGGAGCAACTGCTTATGCTATTGTGGAAAAAGGACAATTTGAAAGAATTGAAATAATTTCTGGGGGATATGATATAAAACAGTCACCAGAAATTACCATTACGGGTGGTAATGGTTCTGGTGCAACTGCCGTTGGTAGATTAAGAGAGTCTAGAACTGTCAGAACATTCAATGCTGATGTTAATGTAAATCCATCCGCAGATACGGTTACATTTACTGACAGACACTTGTTTGATAATGGAGAATCTGTTTTCTATAAAAAATCTCCTGGGTTCGCGGCCGTTGGTGGATTGGTAGACAACTCTCTTTACTATTTGCACGTTGTTTCTGAATATGTGGTTCAATTCATGACTTCATATGAAGATGCGGTTCTTGGTGTTAATGCAGTAAACATTACTAGTAAATCAACTGGTAGTAATACTTTAACTTCAACTAAAGTAAGAAAAGTTCTCGACAGCGTAGTAGTAACAAACAAAGGATCTGGATATTCAAATAGAAGGGCGGTAGTAAGTAATTCATTCTATCCACCTGTAGACTACACCACTGTAGATGATACAAATTCTGGAATTAGTACATCAAATAATTTTGTATTTTTCAAAAATCATGGTTTTAACGATGGTGACTTGGTTGAATATCATTCAACTGGGCCAATCTCTGGATTGTCCACAACTCAGAATTATTATGTCTTGAGATTGGATGAAGATAGATTTAGACTATCTTCGGCAGGAATTGGAACGACAACAAGTAAATTAAATTATAATAAGAGAAATCATGTAAAATTCAATAATATTGGTAGTTCTGCTCATACTTTCAAATATCCAGATATTCATGTAAGTTTGAAAACCATCAGTGGTGTAGCAAACACTTCTTATTCTACTCCTGTTGTTAGACCAATTTGTCTTGGCCACATTACACAGTGTCCTGTAACTTCTGTTGGATCTGGATATGGGTCAACAGATACAATTAATACCCATAGAAGACCAAATGTTAGTATTTCTAATGGATCTCGTGGTCTGATTGATATTGTCGTTGCTGAGGGTAAGATTGTACGAGCCTTCGTTAAAGATGGTGGTGGTGGATATGCAACTCCACCAGAGTTAATTGTTAATGGAGATGGAAAGTTTGCCAAATTGGTAGCAACTGTTGCAAACGGAGTTATTACGTCAGTAAGTATTTCCGATCCAGGAAAAGATTACACTCAAGATAAAACCACGGTTAGTGTTTCACCAATTGGGTCTGGGGCCAAGCTAATTGCAAATGTTAGTAAGTGGAATATTAATTTCTTATCTAAACATAGAGAAAGTATAAATGAGAATGATGATGGCATCATTCTGACAAGTCAAAATGAACGATATGGATTAAAGTATGTTCATGCATATGCTTCTAGAAAGTTAAGACAAGTTCTTAATGACAATATTGAAGATGATTTTAGTGAAAAGACAACACTAACACACTCACCGATTCTAGGATGGGCATATGATGGATCGCCAATTTATGGTCCATATGGTTATGGAACACCAACTGGAGGGGCCGTTAGAAGAATGGTTCCTAGTTATACCTCTGTAACCAAAGGAAATAGACCTCCAACATTACTTTTCCCAATTGGTGATTTCATTGAAGATTATGTTTATACTGCAGATGGTGACCTTGATGAGTTTAATGGAAGATTCTGTAAAACGCCAGAATTTCCCAATGGTGTTTATGCATACTTCTGTACTATACAATCATCTAACAGTTCCTTTAGTCCATTTGTAAACACAAGAGAACCAGCATTCCCATATATTCTGAATGGATTCAAGTACAAAAAAGACGAGTTCAACAGCAACCCTGGATCATTACAATCACTTGACATTTTGAATAGTGGAGATCTTGTCAGAAACACTTATTATTATAAGTTTGGTGTGTCGAAGTCAAATTATGAATATTTGACCAAGAATCAACTTTCGGAAACTCAGATTATTATTAGAACTGTAGAACAGACTGGAATTAACACAGTAGATGTTATTCTTGCTGGAGATAATTATAGAGTTAATGATAAGATTAGATTTAATAACTTAAATTCTGGTGGTAGTGGAGCTACTGCAAAAGTTAAGACTCTAGTAGGAAAAGGCCTGTCAACTTTCTCATATGAGAAGACGACCGTGCCAAATGTTTCATTCTTGTATGAGAATGAAGTAGTAACTGGAATTGCCACAACTGCACATACTCTGAGAAATAACGATATCATCGTAGTTTCTGGAATTTCTACGGGCGAACTTAAGTTCATAGAAGGCGCTAGAACTATATCTGTTTCTTCTGTTACTGCTTATCTTGAAGAAGATGTAGATAAAGTTTCTGTTACAGGCGTTACAACCACCATAAAACTTGAAATTTCTGGAAGAACTGGAGCAATTGAAACCGATGACATCATTGGTATTGGTTCCGAAAGATTGAAAGTTCTCTCTATAGATGACACCAAGAACCTTTATAGAGTTCGTAGACAAACTGGATTTGCATCAACTCATTTTGCTGGATCTTTAGTTTCTATTGATCCAAGAAAATTCACATATAGAGTTGGTGTTAGAACTGATCTTTCATTAAAACCAAACAAAAAAATTGTATTCAATCCAGAATCCACGATAGGATTTGGAACAGTAACCACTGTTCAATCCGTTGTTGGGGTTGGAACAACAATTGTTGTAAGAGTAAAAGCCACTGATGGTACAGTTCTGAATGATCACGAATTACCACCATCAGGATCCACCGCAGACAACGCTATTACAATCCTCAAACATGGATTTGTAACTGGCCAAAAACTTACTTATAGTCCTGGTCCTGGACTTGCATTTACGGTATCCAATAACTTGGATCTTAGCAACCCATTCCAATTGATTAATGGCCAAACTGTTTATGCTGTTAAGAAATCGGATGATCTACTCGGTATTTCTACTACCATAGCTGGTATTGGAACTACAACAACGTCTTTGTATTTTGCAACGATTGGAAGTGGAACAGAACACTCATTTGAAGAGACCAATAAGAAGTATCTTGGACATGTTGAAAGATATAATGTAAATGTAAAAACAGTTAGACCACATACCCTTAGTGATAACGATAATGTAAAAATTACTCTATTACCAAAAACTAATGTCAGTAGAACTATAGAATATGATACTGTCTCCAGAAAGACTCTGGTAGATGGTTACTATGTTTCTGCAGCTTCAACGTTTGTTGGGGTTGGATTAACCAACTCCATGATTACTATTACAAATCATGAGTGGAACCCTGGCGACAAGGTTCTTTATAAGGCGGGTTCGTCTGCAATTACTCCACTTGTAGATCGTGGTGAATATTATGTGCAAAAAATTAATGATAATCAATTTAGATTATCAACAAATTATTCTGATGCCATTAAGTATGGTGGTTCTTACATTGGTATTACATCATTTGGTGGTGGGGTACATAAGTTATCTAAGATCAACCCACACATTGTTGTTACAAGAGGACAGACTGTTGGATTTGCGGTTTCTGATGGATCACTTGAAGATTTAAGATTAGAATTCTATGAAGATGAGAACTTTGTAACTAAATTTGAAGGTGTTGGTATTAGTACAGAAATCACAAGAACTGGTACTCCAGGTATTTCTGGCGCCATCGTTAAACTTAATTTGAGTAATAATGTTCCAAGTCCACTTTTCTATAAATTGACACCCATCAATCTTGATACGATTGATATTGCAAAGAGGGATTCTATTCCAGATAAAACAGTAAAATCTGGTTCAAAAATCATTATTGAAAATAGTGTTTATAGTGGTTCGCATTCAATTACAACGACTGGTACGGACACATTCAGATATCAAGTAACAAAGAAACCAGAAAGTACAAATTATGCTTGGAATTCTGTTGATCTTGGAATTACAACTTTCAAATATACAACAAATTCCTTAAATGCCTTTGGTGGTCTTAATGAAATTGATGTTAATTTTGGTGGTATCGGTTATCTTAGAAATCCAGGTGTTTCTACAGTAATTACTGATAAGGGACTGAATGGTTTGATGAGAATTTATGACGATAGTGTTGGTAAGGCCGGTCTTACCGAAATGTTGAAAATTGGTTATGAATATCCATCGGATAAAACCATTCAACCAAGTGTTGATTTGCCAGTAATTGTAACTGTAAGCAATAACTTTATCTTGGACGCAGTTGGTGTAATTACTGCTGGTAGAAATTATGTTTCTGCTCCAGATTTGTTAATTCCAGACAGACCTGATATTGAATTATCAGCAACTCTCAATGGAACATCAGTTGGCCAAGTCACTGTAGATAGGATTGGTAGGGGATTTAACGAAGTTCCTAATCCTCCAAGAATTATTGCTATCAGAAACACAAATGGTATTGGTATTGTATCAACAAGTTCAAATGGTCAGACTAATTTCTTGACTTTAACTCAACCAACTAACGGTTGGAAATCTGATGGATCAGACTTCCCATTTGTTGTTGGAGACAGTATTTTTGTTGAAGGTGTTGGTACTGCCCAGACTGTATTCTCATCATCAAGAGGTGGATACAACTCTGAAAATTATGACTATACATTCTTTACTGTAAGAACTAGAAATCCATCTACTTCCCAAATCACATATTCTATCGCTGGTTTAGGAACAACTGGTGGAACATTTGATCCAGATACCTCTGCTGGTAGAGTAATCAAACAAAGAGATCTTCCAACATTTAGTGCGTTATTAACTCCAGAACCTTTCTTTGCTGGTGAACAAGTAACTTACGGTGCAAATGGAAGAGCATTTGTTCTGGATAATGCTGGATATAACCCAGTAACTAATACTCTTAGATTAAGATCAACAACTGCCGATATCAAACTTGGCGATGTAATAAAAGGCAGATTGTCTGCTGCAGAAGGAACAGTTGTAAACGTTGAAAAATTTGAGGCCTTCTTTAATACTGACTACTTTGCAACAAGACCAAAGGGATGGCAAAAAGAAACTGGAATCTTGAATAGTGATTTACAAAAAATTGAAGACAGTGACTACTATCAAAACTTCTCATACTCATTGAAGAGTGAAGTACCATATGAAACATGGAAACCAGCTGTAGATAGTATTGTTCACCCAACTGGATACAAAAACTTCTCAGATCTTATTGTAAGATCCGAATCTTCCACAGGTTTCGCTAGAAGTGGTGATCTTGTTGTTAAAAATGTAGCCTCTGACACTGGTCTTTCTGTTAACATTGACAATGTTAAATCTTTCTACACTAGAGATGACTTTGATCTTGGTGGAGAGGAAACATTATCAAATGGTATATCAAAATTTGTAACTTTAAAAAACAAAAAAATTGCAGCATTTATTAATGTAATATCAAATAAAGTTGATCTTATCGATGACATTTCTCCACAGTTTACTGGAATTGGTACTACAACGTCTCCAACAGTTGTTGGTTTAACATCCTTTAGACTGACTAATAATGGTAATGTGTTGTTTACAAAGGTATTCAATCCATCAAATACAAGTGTTTTGTCTGTTGGATCTTCGATATTCAGAATTAATAATCATAATTTCCAAACTGGTGAAAGAATTAAGTATGATCCAGGTAACTCAATCTATGGAAATAATAGAATTGGTATTGTTACTAGTAATGTTATTCTTGGTGGAGGAAGCACTAGTTTCTTACCCGCAGAACTCTTTGCAATTAAAATCAATAACAATTTCTTCTCTGTGGCCGGACTTTCTACTGCATCGTTGAGTGGTGATCCATTTGTTATTTCAAGTGTTGGAAGTGGAACGGAACACTCCTTTGATGTTCTTAGACCAGATGATAGGGTTCTTCTTGAAATTGATGAAATAATTCAAAGTCCTTTATTTAAAAAGTCTGTTGATGTACAACTTTCCGAACCCGTTGGTGTAGGATCTACAACTATTAAAGTTGTTGGTGTTACTTCAATTACGGCCAATGATTTACTTAACATTGGTAATGAAATTATGCAAATTCGGAATGTTGGATTTGGCAGCACCAATGTTCTAAAAGTTGATCGTGGTGTATTTGGAACTGTGTCAGCTGCTCACACTGTAGGTGCTGCTGTTACAATGAGAGACGGCGATTTCCACATTGTAAAAGATGTTATTTACTTCATCTCTCCTCCATATGGACGGTCTGGAGTTTCAACTCTGAATCCTGGTGTATCTACCACATCTACTTTCCAAGGAAGAGTATTTAATAGACAAGACCCAACAACCAACTTTATCTTTGATGATATTTCACAGAATTTTACTGGCGTTGGAAAAACATTCACATTATTACAAGATAATGTTAATGTTAGTGGAATAATCACAACGGTTAGTGGTCCAGAGGTTACAAATAATGGAATTATACTGATCAATAACATTCCACAAAGACCAACGGTTGACTTTACAATGGCTCAAAGAATCGATCCTGGTATCGGTGCTTCTATATTCTTCACTGGTGATGACAGGGAAAGTCTGCCAAGAGGTGGTATTGTAAATGAGTTTACGATTGGATTTGGTACTAACTACCAACCAATTGTTGCTGCTGCAGCCACAGCAATTATCAATGGATCTGGATCTATTGAAAGTGTCGTTATAACTGGTGGTGGATCTGGTTACAGAAATGGCCCAATCTCAATTCAAGTGTTTAATCCACTTGGAATTGGATCTACTGCAGTTCTTCAAGCAACAGTTGGTTCGGCTGGAACAATTACTGGAATTACCACGATAAGTGGTGGTACTGGTTACGCAAGTACAAATCCACCAGTGATCGCTGTTGGTCTTGCAACTGGTTACACAGATATGAAGTATACTGGTGGTAGTGGCACTGGATTTAAAGCTTCAGTTGTTGTTGGAACTGGCGGAAGCATAATTGATTTCCAAGTCGTTGATCCTGGCATTGGATACAAAAACGATGAAGTTCTCACTGTTGCTGGAATTCCAACCGCGGCTGGTGGATTTAGTCCACACACAGTAACTGTAAATTCCATTATAAATGATAAGTTTGCTGGATTCTCATTCGGACAATTATTACCTCTCGATGATTTTTCAAATCTCTTTGATGGAGCAAGAACAACATTTACATTAACAAGAACAACAGTATCTAAAGCTGTAATTAACATTAATAGTAATGACACCTCTGTTGAAGTTGCGAATAATTTATTAGTATTCTTGAATGATGTCCTTCAACAACCAGGGCAGGCCTACGAATTTAATGGTGGAACACAAATTACATTTACTGAGGCACCAAAGGCTGGCAGTAAATTGCAAATTCTCTTCTTTAGAGGATCTAATAGTGATGTGGATGATGGTGCCCCATTCGTAACGATAAAACAAGGTGATTTTGTACAACTCCAAAGACAAGGTAACTATCTACAACAAAAAGAAAGAAGGGTAACTCAAATTACTGGAGTTCAAATAGTTGAAACTAACCTTTACAATGGTGTTGGTATAAATCAGGACAGAGATTTCACTAGAAGTGTTTCTTGGACAAAACAAACTAATGATTTGATTTTGGATAATCAACCACTTACTAAG
>Ga0208162_1001222_pt1 | contig 13680 bp, 15 predicted proteins | sample CB_VirMetaG_4_FD_184539 | JGI IMG/M metagenome (GOLD analysis project Ga0208162, IMG submission 184539) | Freshwater to marine saline gradient viral communities from Chesapeake Bay - CB_1508_1M Viral MetaG (SPAdes) (version 4) | ecosystem: Environmental > Aquatic > Marine > Coastal | place: USA... | reverse complement strand
GTTCCTTTGCTCAAGAATGCGGGAGCAAATGTAATCTGTCCCTCTCACTCGGAAGTTGATGTCGCTGTTTCCAAAGGTGTGTGGGATGTTATCTCGCAGAACCGACCTGATATTGTGCTTAACCTAGCCGCCTATACGGATGTTGCAGGAGCCGAAACGCACACCGGGAAGTGGGAGGCTGTGAGAGTAAATATGCAAGGAAGCCAGCTTGTGTGCCAAACAGCACACGAGTTTGGTAGTAAGGTGGTTTATATCTCCACCGACTATGTTTATCCAGGAACCAAAGGTCCGTATCGAATCGAAGATGCTGACCCGCAAAATAACTACGGCTTGACGAAATTCCTGGGCGAGTCGTACTGTGATAAAAAGTCTGACCTTATTATTAGAACTTCGCTGAAGTCCCGAGATACCTGGAGCGAAAATACATTTACGAAAGTATTCCACCCTGTTCTAACGAACGCCGACTGGGTGGATGTTATTGCCAAAAAGATTGCCGAGGCAATTGTGGAGGAGAAAGTAGGTATTATCAATCTAGGTACAGAGCCTAAAACACTTCTCAGTCTGGCAATGTCGCAATATCCAGAAGTAGAAGCTGTAAGCCCTGATGATGTGGACCTTCCCTACATCTACCCTAAAGATTGTTCGATGGTGCTGGACGAGTAGTATAAATAACCTATATATCTTTATGAGCCGTTCTGCGTTTTCACTCCCACTAGGGTTTTCCCGAGCATCGTCCCCCGCATTTCAGAGGGAGTGGCAATCATTACAGTCCTCTGCGGTTGATATTTCTGACCTAGAAATAAATGATACTAGAGATATCACCTTGTCCCCGTCGTCCACACAGGCATCAGGGACTGTTTATGTTTGGGGCTTTTCTCTTGTTACCACTTTTGCTAGTATTGGCGCTGGCGGTGGGTGTGCTGGGTATATTGAGGATGAAGACGGAAAAGAATATTACGGTGCTGCCGCAACCAACGCTGGACCCTTCATGATTGCTTGGGATGCTCCCGTCAAAATCACAGAAAATTCAAAACTGATATACAGGGCAAAAACGAACCATGATTCTGGCGCGGGGGATATTAGTATCATCACCCTGTATTATACTGTGAATACAGAGGAGACTCCGTACTAATGCCTCCAGTAGACCCCTATACCTCTAGCTCCTTTGGCTCTACTTTCGCTTCACACCCTGGCTCGTTGAAGCGAGATGCTCCTTTCGAGGCTTTGTTTGTAAATACTAGCGGAGTCGCAGGGGACGATATGCCTCTGTTTTCTGGTACTGCTGGAGATAATCCTGTATACAACCACCAAGGAGGAATTCCCGAAGGAAAAACCCTTTCTATCTTTGGTCTTACCGCCGCAAACGGGAATAGCGCGGCGACGGACAAACTCAATCAAACGGCGGTCCTGGTAGTTTCAGGGAACACAGGAACGGGAACCACTGCGTACCAAACGAGTTCTTTGGCATGGACCGCTAAAGCGACTGGACCGTTTTTTCTTTCCCTAGATTTGCCGATTCAGTTTCATGGACCGTGTGATGTTTGGGCAACCCAACTCACTCAGACCTCCGCTCCATTCGCTGCATACAACTACACCACAATCGACTATATCATCACGGATTCTAGTAATCTGATGAACACATTATAGTCCCGGAAAACCTATATAAGCAGAAGCATGGTCCCGATTCGAAGTACAATTTATGAGGTTTCGGCAGGAGAATTTACTGGCTTAACGTACACGCTAAAGTTGGTAGATGCTAGTGGTGCCTCCCAAAACCTACTTCCTAATTACTATGTAAACATTACTAATGGCGGTCATTCTCCTTTTGGGGACAACGACACTGACGGGTGGAAACCCTCCGCCCACCTAGCCAGAGTAACCTCAGACCCCTTTGGAACCGGGGAGTTAGGGACTACCGCTGGTTCAGATGAGATTACCCTAACCAGGGAAGTATCTGAGGGCGATTGGACAGGCGTTATTGAAGTTATTGAGTGTACTGATGCGACTGATGCTGACGGCTTTAAGCTTCTGGATGTTAAGGAGATTGCGTGGGGAGCCTCTGTATCTGCTGTAAGCTCTACTGAGGTTTCTGCTTGGACTAACATTGATAATGTTGTACCTTATCACGGTGGTATGACAATTCCAGCAGGGTCTAACTATAGGGACCGTGCTGTAGGCTGGGGTACGAGAGTTTTCCCATACTTGGACGGAGCGACTCCCAAACTAGACCTTCAAAGAAACCGTATTAGAAGCTCAGGAACCGCTACTACTTGCGCTCAAACGGACACTGAATATATTGTAGAGTACAACTCCAATTACAGTGTCCAAAGAGTAGACTTAGATGTATCTTCGACTGCTGCTTACCCTTCTTGGGATACGGTTGACATCACTTCTGTATCCAGAAAGAACACCTTTGTCTATGCTAGATTTTGGGGCGAAGGAGCTAACGACGCTGGCTGGACCCATGTTGATAGACCTGTTGTTCTAGGTCCAAGTGGAGGTAGTGATTCTGCCACCGAGTCTAAGATTGCTACCACCGCTTATTGGAGTGGTTTAGAGATTAGTGGTAAGGTGTACGTTGTAACCAACTCTAATCAAAGAGTAGCTTCATTTGAGTACGAAGACCTTCTTCCTAGAGGGACTTTATCTGCTACTGCTGCCATCTCACCTGTAGTCGATGAAACATATACCTCCAATGGAAATGTTACCGTTGTAGCTGGAGCCAGAAGCTTTAATATTAAGAACGTTCTGGTTGGTGACGACCTTAAGAACTCTAAGTCTTGGCCCGTCCATCTTGTAACTGTAATCCCCACTTCTCTAACAACGGTTGAAGCAAAGAGAATTAGAGGCACATTAGGAAGTGCCGCCCAGGACGAAGGTTCTGTAGAGGCATCGTACATTCAGTACATCGACTTTGCTGGTGTTGCTGGCGGAGACGCTGACCAAATCGATGCCTTGGCTTCCACTGTAACAGCCAGTAGAACCAACTACATCCCCGCGAGTACTCAAGAGACTGTATCAATCACTGTTACCGTAGTTGACACTAATGGAATTCCCGTTGGCGGCGTAACTGTTGAGGGTTCGACTGATTTAGGTAATTTCATCATCGCATCTGCTGTTACTAATAGTGATGGTGTTGCGGTCTTAACTATGTCTTCCGACGCGGCTGGTACAGCAACGCTAACTGTTGTAGCTAACCAGGAGACGGCTGGACCCGTAGAGCTTACTGCTCCTAGCATTACCTTTGTTGAGCTTCCAACTAACTATGGTGCTAGGGTTTCTTTGAACATTAACGCAGTCACAGACTTCGCAGAAGGACAGCCTTTCATCGATATGTTCTTGGCTTCAAGATTTCCAAACATATCCTACGCCTCTGGCGGTGCATTCCATGTCTCAGAGTTAGAAGACTTTGATTCGGCAGGGTGGCAGAAAAGCTGTACAACAGACCAGATTCTAAACTATGTTCTAAGAACAAACGGAACAGGTTCATATGCTTCTGGAAACTATGTTTTAACATATTCAGGAGGTGCGCTTGGTGGAGACTTAGCTAGTCAAATCTACGTTGTTAATGGTACTGAAATCAGTAACGAAAATAATAGAATTGAGTTTACCTGGGACGGTAGTAGCACCCTTATGTTTAGAATCGCACCTACCGCCTCAGATATGACCGCCTCTAACTACGTAAGTGGTTGTCAGGTATTAGCTGCATCAGATGAGGGAACCTACAATGTGTCGCAACCGTTTAGACAGAAGTGGTTGGATACACTCGAAGGGATTGAAGTTCTAAGGTTCATGAGTTTCACTCAGACCAACAACAACACTGTCTCTTCTTGGGACCAACGCTCACTGACTTCTGACAGTAATGTTGACACTTTCCTATATGACCCCGACTACTCTCCTACTACGAGAAGAAGAAAGGGAGTACCTTGGGAGTGGGTAATTGAGATGTCCAATCAAGTTAGCGCAGACGCATGGATTAACGTACCTCAAAGAGCCGACGATAATTACGTATCAAGTCTAGCTACCCTTTTCAGAGACAATCTAAGAAGCGACCTACGAGTATTCATTGAGTACACTAATGAGGCATGGAACAGCTTCTATACCGCTGATAATTACTGTGCTGATGTTCTTGTACCGCATTACGGCATCACTCCTGGTGGAACTGCATGGCTTAAAGCTTACGCCACTAGGTCTTGCGAAGTGTTTGCTATCTTCGATACAATCTTCTCGGAGGCTCCTCAAAGGGTTAAAAAGGTAATTGCTGGTCAAGCGGCTAACCCCTCTAGAGTAAACGATATTCTAACTACTGATGTTAGCATCGGAACTTCTCTTTCTGGAACTGCTGTAGAGCATACCGATTATTACGCCATTGCTCCTTATGTTGGAAATAACGTAGAGGAAACCACTGCTCAAGCTGCATACGACGCTATGATTACTGACTTTAGCTCCGCTGTATTTAACAGCGGAGGTGACTTAGAGCAGAACGTAAATAACCTTGCGGCTCTAAGCACTGACGTAACAATCATTGGATACGAAGGTGGACAGCACTTAACCACACAAGGAAGCCAAACGACCGAAGTTGTGAGGGACGCTAATAGACTCCCAGCTATGAGAGGATTCCATCAGGATTACATGGATGCTTGGGATAACTTAACTGGAAGCGGCATAATGTCTATCTTCTCTCACGTATGGCAACCTGGGGATTCGGGGTCTTGGGGTCTTCTGGAAACCCTGGATGATTACGGAGAATCGCCCCAGGATGGCAACTATAAGTGGTACGGCTGGCAAGACTGGAGGGACTCTATTCCCACATATGCATTAGTCCTGCCAACACCTCAAAATCCGAACGGACAAGCTCTCGTCAGTAACTCGTATTCCTTTAGCTCCTTTGGCTCTACTTTCGCTTCACGACCCGGTGCGCTGAAGCGCAATACTCCTCTAAAGGCTTTGTTTATAAATACTAGCGGAGCCGCAGGAGACGATATGCCTTTGTTCTCTGGCACTGCTGGGGATAATCCCGGATACAACCACCAGGGGAGAGTTCCCGCAGGAAAAACCCTTTCTATCTTTGGTTTTACCGCCGCAAACGGTAACAGCGCCGCAACAGACAAACTGAATCAGACGGCGGTACTTGTAGTCTCAGGAAACACAGGAGAAGGGACCACTGCGTACCAAACAAGTTCTCTCGCGTGGACTGCCAAAGCGACTGGACCGTTTTTTCTTTCCCTAGATTTGCCTGCTCAGTTCCATGGACCATGCGATGTCTGGGCAACTCAGCTTACTCAGACCTCCGCTCCATTCAATGTATACAACTACACCACACTCAACTATGTCATCACGGATTCTAACAATCTGAAGAACACATAGTTGTAAGGTAGCGAATTTAGGGGTATAATCCCTCGCCCCCGCCCTATAATATGGGGACTGGCTTTGTGGCGAAATTGGCAGACGCGACGGATTCAAAATCCGTTTCCCGCGAAGGGAGTGTAGGTTCGAATCCTATCAAAGCCACCAATACTCTGTTTTTTATTGGGAGGTAGCATAAGTGGTAAATGTTTCGTTCTTATAAAGCGAAGATAGGGAGTTCGAATCTCCTCCTCCCTACCAAACAGACCTGAACACATAACAATGATGCGACTCGCAAAAAGGGAGAGCCGGAAAGGTTCTGGTAAATACAAACTCGGAGCAGTGATTACAGACGCTAGAGGTGTTGTTGTAGGTCGTGGACATAACAAGTTCCGCACCCATCCCTCTTACGGCAATCAATGGTCTGGTAACCTTCACGCTGAAACCGATGCGCTCATTTCTGCGCTTCGGTCCAAACGACCCCTCAAGGGCGGTACTTGCTATGTTTACAGAAACGGAGGAAACCTAGCGAAGCCGTGTCCTTGCTGCGAGGAGTTTCTCCGTAGCCACGGTATCGAAAAAGTAGTCTATTCTGCTGGCGAAGGAAACTTCGACGAGATGGAAATTGCTTGACAACCCGAGCAGCCTTTGGTATAATAGAGCCATGAACATTTTTGCTATCGAAGACACTCCTTCTGGGGAGATTGACTGGCATCAGTCGGCGTTGTCGCACGACAACTTCCGCGTCAACAAAATGATTATCGAGTCCTGCCAGATGCTATCCACCAACGCACAGTTGATGGGCGAGCAGGTGCGATACCGTGCGGCGTTTCAAAACCACCCGTCAACTATTTGGGCGCGAGAGTCTTCCGACAACTTCCGTAACCTCGTTTCGCTTGCACAGTCTTTGCGTAACGAGTTCTGTAGGCGTTACAACCGCGACCGTCATGGCTGCGATGATGTGATTGCTCAGATGCAACGACTCATTGACGACCCAAGATTCGTCAGCCGCTTTCCGCAGCATACACCTACGGAACTTCCTCTTTGTATGCCTGACGAATATAAGTGCGGTTCTGTTGTTGAGTCTTATCGCAACTTCTTCGCCAACAAGCCGAACTTACGGTACTTCGATGGTGATGTTCCTGATTGGCTTTACCCCTTCCGAGGTACTACCGATGGGGTTATTCTTCAAGAATCCCGGAGCGCGGAACTATAATTAGAGAGAGGACGCGAGCGTAGCTCAGTGGTAGAGCCTCTGCCTTCCAAGCAGATTGTCGCCCGTTCAAATCGGGTCGCTCGCTCCACCTCTCTCCTAAAATGAAATGGGGGCGTAGCTCAATCGGATAGAGCAACGGACTTCTAATCCGTAGGTTATAGGTTCAACTCCTATCGCTCCCGCCATTTCCGAAGGCGGTATAAGTCAAGGTCAGTAACACAAAGGTGGTATAAGTCAAGATGCTTTGGTCAGTTCGTGGAAACAACATAACCCAATATCTGAAACCTGGGTACAACATTGTTCGTAGATTTCAAAGGGAAGAAACCCCGAACGACAAGCTGGATTGTTTCATGTGGTTAGGTTCCACCAACAACCTTGACGCTGCAAAAAAACTTTGCAAAAAACACAAAGATGCAGAGATTATCAAGCACAAACTCAAAAACCCTAAATCATCATAGTGTGTTGGGAGTGTGTTTTAGCTAAATATTTTGAGACAATGAACAACCAGAAATTCCAACTGAAACTCGGAAAAGACGCAACTGTTCTTGCAAAGAATCTTCTTCCGTTCGTGAATCTTGTCGTATCGAAACATGATAGGGATATTGCAATCTCCCTTCTCGGATTCAACAATAGACAGGACTACATTACTGCGTTCCTTGAGGACCGTAGCTACGGTGAGATGTTGTCTGTGATTCTTCTGTTGTTCTTGATGGATAATGAGAGTGAGCGCAAATTGATTTGGGACTCCATCGTATTCCATGATAAGGAATTGGAAAAGAGGTTGAGAGCTTTGTGTGGCATATCTTCTACTTCTATTTCGGTAGCAGAGCTTGAAGAAATGTGGGATTTAGAGTAATACACTTTTGGTTTTCGTCGCGGAGCCGTGGTCGCCGCTAACTCCTTGTCCTATAGGGGGTTAGCGGTTTTCCCATTTTTTCCTTGACCTGTGCCGTGGCTGTGGTACAATCCGTGCTGACGCGACCCGCTCCCCCCACCTTCGGGGCGAGCCACTCAAACAACAAGTAAAAAAATGTCTTTTGTAATCGACGAAACCAAACACAAGATGATGGCTTCCCTCGTTCGGGGTGGCAAGAATGTGATGCTGACTGGCGCGACTGGTGCTGGTAAAACTACCTACTGCTTTGAGCTTGCTAAGGAGCTTGGCATGGATGTGTCCGTGGTAAACCTGGGTTCTACGCAGGATGCTCGTACTTCTCTGCTTGGATACTTTGAACTGCAAGATGGTAACACCAAGTTCGTGATGTCCGACTTCATCAAAGCGATTCAAAAGCCGAACACTCTGGTTGTTCTTGATGAGCTTTCCCGTGCTTCGGATGACGCCTTCAACATTCTGTTCCCGATTCTCGACCATCGCCGTGAAGTGATTGTTGAGGAGAAAGACGGTACTGAGCGTAGCGTGAAGGTGGACGAGAGTGTTCGCTTTATGGCTACCTGCAACATTGGCATGGAGTATTCCGCGACTCGTTCGCTCGACCGTGCTTTGCAGGACCGCTTTATGACCTTCAACCTTCCGTACATTTCGGGAGAGCAAGTCTGCGATTACATCAACGACAGCTACACTCTCTCCGAAAACGAGAAGAGCCAACTGAATCTGCTCGCCAGTATGTACGACTACTCGCACAAACTCTTTGGCAATGGCAAAATCGGTACGCGAATCTCGACTCGCTCCCTGATTGATGTGGTTTCTCTTGTGCAGGATGGTGGTTTCACCATCAAGGATATCCTTGAACACGCTATTCTTTCTCAGTACGAGCAAGATTCCAGCACGATTGTAAACGATGCAAACATTCTCCGCGAGTACGCGGATAGCCTCGGCATTTTTGAGACTCGCTAAGTGAGTAACATTTCCCACAGCATCTGTTCACAAGACCTGGAAACGGTTGCGGTGGATGCAGATTTGATGTCGCAGTGGTTGGAGGATGTACCTAAAACCATGTCCTCCAAACTGCTGTACGACCTGAAAACTCTGCTTTCGCATTACGCGGGTTTCCTAGTCAGCAACAAAAAAGTTACGGTTGAGTTTCCTGTCGAGGGAATTCCTTGCGCCAATGTCGGCGAAAGTACGATTTACATTCCTGTAAACACCCTCGCAGAAGGTCGTGTAGACCATACTATCTCGTCCGTAGTTCATGAACTGCACCACATCGAACACTCTTTGGAGATGTCGAAAGCGGTCAAAATCATGGAGCCTATCCTGCGTAGGATTCTTGGTACGATTCGTGTAGATATGGGCGGACATCCTTGTTCTCTGCTACAAAAACTTGAACAGCGTGAGCCTATTTATTTTTGGGAGCCGAAGGACTCGGTGTCCAAACATGGACATGAGTACCACGATTTCCTGCTTCAAGTAGCTCAAGATGTTTGCTTTCTTTACAATGTCCTAGAGGATGTTCGTATCGATGAAATGCAGTCGCCAAGCCTGAGTAGGTATCGGCTCAAGCATGAGAAGTATTGCTACGAGAAAAGTAAGGAACGAGAGGACACTCCTGGAATTTACTACTCCAAGCTGTTTGAAGCTCTTTTCCATTACAAAGACTTGGAACACTCTGACGATATTGCAAGCCGCCGAGATAACAAAAAGGCGATTTGTGAAGCGTCTGCCGAACAAGTTCCTGCGATGGCTTTGCACAACTTCATTGAGGAAGTTCGGGACCAAATTTGCCGTCGTTGGGAAGAACTTGTTCAAGAGTCCGAAGAATCTCTCGTTCAGCAGTTCCTTGAGCAAAAAGCGGCAGACACTTTTGACCAAGAAGACGAAACGGAATCCGCTTATGGTTTGCGCGTAAAGTCCTCTAAAGAGGTAGCTCTTGATGCTCCTCAAGCGTGTAAAGCAGAAGAAGAAATGCTCGACATGATGGACGAAGGATGGGTTGAAAGTGAGCCTGGACAGAACTCCGACACCATTTCCGCTTCGCTCAACGCAGAGATTGAAAGTTTCCGAAACCTCACAATTGTTCCCTGTACCGAAATCCTAGAATCTAACCCTCACGGAGTTACTTACGATAGCCTGATTATTGATTATGTCTAACTACAAACTTACTGTTCCCCCTACGCGACTTCGCGCCGCTCGTACCATGACTGCGGCAGAACTCAAAACCATTACCGAAAAGGAGCTTCTGGAATACACTTCTTTCTGGGAGACCGATATGATTGCCGATATGGACCGTGATAACGGCTTGGCATCTGAAAAGTTCGACCAAGCGATGAATGTTATGACTGATTTGTTTGGAGACGAAAGCAAGCAAGTAAAGTACCTTTTGCGAAACTACAACAAGGGCGACAACCTCACTAATCGCTTCTACAAGCAGTTTGTTCCGCCTTCTACGATTGCTCGGTGGATGAATTGTGTAGAGCAAGTTGCTCCTGAGTTCGTTTTCGGAGAGAAATACTAATGGATAGCAACCGCACATTCTCTGCCAAACTTGACCCTGAGCAAAGTTTCTCTGAGGACATTTACTCTTGGCAATTGGAGGAGCGTGAAGACCTTTTCCGAGGATTCAGCAGGTACATTACTGGTCTTTTGGAGTCTCGTAAGCCTCGCCGCTTTTCCTCGAATCGTGGTTTGTTGAACACGAGAAAGCTATACCAGCACTCGTACAACGACCAAGTGTTTTACCGTCAGACCCAAACGCCAAACTCGGACACTACTTTTGTGTTTCTGATTGACGCAAGCGGCAGTATGCGTTCGCAAAACCGTATGGCTAAATGTACCGCCGTAGTTTCTGCCTTTGCGAAAGCAAACCATCTTGTCATGAACGACAAGATTCGCATGGAGGTGTTTGCTAAGGGTACTCCCTCTTTCAACTTTGGTTCTTTTGTGAAAGGGCGTGTTCCGTATCTGGCTCGCATCTATTCCAACACTACCCAAAAGAAGGATTATGATAAAATTCTTCGCTTGAACACCAATGCGCCGTTTGTGAAAACAGAGAAGGGTACGCTTCTTGGGGGTGCGACCAATCTTACTCCTGAGTTTCTTCTTCTTCCTGCTTTGATGCAGTGGTGTAAGAAAAACATCACCACTAAAAAGATGGTTATTATCAACCTCACTGATGGGGCGATTCAACATGACTTCTCAAATGGTTCCTTCGCCAAAAACGAAGACTCCAAAATCCTTCGCGTAAAGTATCTTCGTGGAATTCCTAACACCACCATCTTCATTGACGGTTGGGAAGACTCGCAACTGGAAGAAGTTTACCAGAATGTAATTCACACGGACACGAATGACCTCGTACCGCAATTCTCCAAAGTCCTTCAACGACTCATCCAAGACAACGCATGAAAATCTCCCCTAAAGACTTCCCAATTGGTAAGGGGCAATACGGACATCCCTTGCAGGAAACCACTCTTATCCTGAGCGATAAGAAGGAATACAGCCCCAAACACAAAGTTGTAACTGTTGGTTTTTTGTGCGACAATCTCCTGTCGACGAACCTACTCAATCACTACTTCGCTCCTGGTCGCGACTATAACAAAAACGGGTTTTACCAAGAGTACCCTTCGGACTGGTGTAACAACGCCCCCGACCCCTTTCAAAGTATCGGTAGGCAAGAACTCATGCCTCTCCTGAATAGTATTCACTATTTGATGGAGTCTGGATTCGACGCTATGACTTTCGCGCCAGCCCGTGCGCTCGGCGGAGGCAATCCCGCGCTAGGCGCAGACGAACAAGATTCGTTTATGTCCGAATGGTTCAAAAACAAGGTTCTGAAAGCAAACGAAGCTATCGTCAAAGCGTCAATCGAGAGCGTTACCCGCGCCCATGAGGAAGAAAGCTATGTCGTAGGCAATGTTGTTTCTGAGCTACCGAATGGTAATGTGTATATTCGTTTTCCTGTGTATGGGGAAAACTCAATTTATTGTGAGGGGGATAGCCCCATTACAGGCATTCCAGCTTCCGAAGTATCTTTACAAAGCCTAGAGGTTCTTGGAGGTGAGACTCTGCAAGCCGCAAAGACCAAACTTTGTTCCGATGTGTCTCTACAACGAAACATCATCACGACTGTGAGTGCAGATGTGCTTGGGTATGCAAATTCGCTATTCAAACCAAATACCACCCACTACACCAGATATCACAACCTATACGCTGCCCCTAAGACTTTGCGAGAGTCTCAGTATAAGCGCGAACAAGACCTCAAAGTAACCACAAACGACCTCATGCGAATTGAATTCGGTTCTATCTACAAGGAGCTTTGCGATGGAAAGTAAACTGACGAACGAAGATTGGGATTGGGTAACGGACAAGTACGGAAATCTTCTGCACCATATCGCGTATCGGGTAGGTGGCGACCCCGTAACTCATGACCATGAGGACAGCCACCAAGAGCTTGCAATCGCGGTTCTGGATACGGTGAGCGTGTTTGATAAGTCCACAGGAAAGCCTTTCTCGGAATACAGGGAGACTAAACACTTCGACAAGTACCTGAAGTCGGTACTGTGGAACCGAAAGAACAACATGGGACAGAAGATTACCAAGCGCGAACCTTTGCGTAGGCAAGTAACCATCGACGAGTCTTTGTTGTACGAGAAAACCCACGCTCCAAAAGAATCGTTTTCCTTGTTCGCTGGTGAGGAGTTCACTGCTAGGGAATCCTCTCTCCTGAACGAGTTTATCGCGGACCCTCGTATCATCAAACCCAACGGGAAGTTCAACATCAGTCGTATTTCCCGCAACCTAAAAATTTCAAAGCAAGAAGTGCAAAGTATCATCGACAAACTAGAAGTGGGGCTGGAGAAGTGGTTGGAGGACTAATTATTCTGTCTTTCGTGGTCGCAATTGGCTATAATGCTTATGTCCATGAGTTCCAGCTTATGCTGCTCTGGTGTTCCTGTGCGATGAACTATCTGGCTCTCGGCTATATCGGACGCGAGTTTGTCCAAAAAAACAACAACAACCGCTAAAACAAACAACTTACCATGAAAAAAAGAAAGACCAAGTACCGTATCATCAAAAGCTGCAAGAACCCCGCGCAAGCGGATAAGTGGCTCAGTAACCACCCCGAGCTTGAAGGTGAGGATGTTTCCCTCAAGATTCGCAAATGGGACGGAGACAAGCAGCGCGTGTATATTCGACAGGTGGTGCGCCGAGGAGTAAAGAGCAATGGTTGATTTTCAGCTTCATCACGAAATGGGAGAGAGTATGCGTAAGAAAGCGACTCCTCTTTCCGCCGAGGAACAAGAGCATTACGACCGTATGTTCATGATTATGGCACGGTCTATTGCGGAAAACTCGGACCCTATCCATTGGAACACAGAAGGAACTCCTGGAGGTGCTGTTATTGTGGCGGATAACAAGGTTATCGCTACTTCTTCTGATGAGAAAGTGAGAGGTATTGACTACTCAGAACAGGTAGGCACGAAACCTATGTTCGCTTGCGCGACAACTAACGCGATTGCACAACTAGCCCGTGGTATTGAATCATCGGAGAACGCAACGCTTTACACCGTGTCCGCTCCTACCGCAAACCTAGCCGTTCTGCTTATCCAAGCAGGTATCACGCGAGTTGTTTATGACCGCAAACGAACCTTCGATTTCGGAACAGATATGTTGACCGACGCAGGTATCGACACCAAATCTTTTGACCCACTTCAACGATAGAATGTAATGAGTGAAAATAAGAAGTTTGTAGTCCACCGTAAATGTATCGCAAATGAGTTTGTGTTCGTAGTTGCGGACAACCAAGAAGACGCCATCTCCAAAGTAGCACAAGGAAAAGGCGACATCGCAAGTGATATTCTTGAGTTCCAAGAATATCTGGAACCTAAAACCTGGAAGGTCGAGTACCTTTGCAAAACCCCCAAAAATTACTGGAATCAGAACTAACCGTGGAATACCTTATCAACACAGGAACCGCAATCATTTGCCTTTCCCTACTCGCAATCTTTATTACGCTTACTATGTCCCTTCACTTTGAAAAAGTGCAGCGGCGACTGAAGAACAGAAAGCAACGAGATACCAACACTAAAAACATTACCCTACTCACCGCTCGCTTGCAAAACCTGGAGGAGCGAGTGATGGAACTGACCAAGCAAATCTCAAAATGACCATCGAACAAGAAGATTTTTCCTGGTATCCTCTAGGGGACGACATCGGCTTCGTG
>Ga0208162_1001220_pt1 | contig 13697 bp, 5 predicted proteins | sample CB_VirMetaG_4_FD_184539 | JGI IMG/M metagenome (GOLD analysis project Ga0208162, IMG submission 184539) | Freshwater to marine saline gradient viral communities from Chesapeake Bay - CB_1508_1M Viral MetaG (SPAdes) (version 4) | ecosystem: Environmental > Aquatic > Marine > Coastal | place: USA... | reverse complement strand
TATGGCAACAGTATTAATGGACTTCCTTACTATGTCTCGGATATTGCGTCGTAAAAAACGCGGTCCAGTTAGAGCTAAGAAAAAAGTTGTAGATGGTATAGAGTTTAAGTCAGGACTTGAAGCATACATGTATAAAGCTTTGAAAGAAGCGGGTATACAAGCAGAGTACGAAGGGGTAAAGTATGAAATTACCCCTTCATTTGACTTTAAGAATAAATGTTATGAACGACAATCAAATGGAAAAGGCGAGTATAAAGATCGCGGAGGCAAGAAAATACTTAAGATCTCTTATACACCTGATTTTACAGGAAGGGGATTTATCATTGAGTGTAAAGGAAGGGCAAACGAATCTTTTCCTATACGTTGGAAACTATTTAAGAAATATGTCAGCGAACGACTTCATAGCGTTACTCTATATAAACCACAAAATCAAAAAGAATGCGACGAAACCGTGAACTTAATTCTTGGGAGAAAAAAGACTTAGCTAGAAGAAAATATGCTGAGCGACAATTACAAAAGTTTATTGACTGGAGCGTAGAACAAAAAGGATATTTAAGATATAAAGAACTTATAGAATATGAAAGAAAGTACTTTGATAGAAATGCAAAATAAAATAAAAGCTTTGACAAATGTTGTACAACAGTTGATCAATGAAAACACGCAGTTAAGAGATTTATCTGTTGGAACATTAGAAACTCTAAAGTTAATGGACGGTTACGATCAAGCTATAGAGAAGCTAAAAGAAAGTTTAACTAAAAAAGAAGGTAAGAAAGATGGAGTTATCGAACAAGATACTAAGTGATATCACAGTATATATGAAGTATGCTAAGTACATACCAGAACTAAACCGAAGAGAAACATGGCATGAACTTGTAACTAGAAACAAAAACATGCACATTAAAAAATACCCTGATTTAAAAGATGAAATTGAAGAAGTTTACAAAAGTGTGTATAGCAAAAAGGTGTTACCATCTATGCGGTCACTTCAGTTTGGTGGTAAACCGATTGAGATATCACCTAATCGTGTTTATAACTGCGCTTATTTACCTATCGATCATATTGAATCGTTTAATGAGATAATGTTCTTACTTCTTGGTGGTACTGGTGTAGGTTATTCAGTACAACAACATCATGTAGCTAAATTACCTCCACTTAATAAACCTTACAACAAAAGAACTAGAAGGTTTTTAATAGGTGATTCAATTGAAGGTTGGGCTGATGCTATTAAAGTATTAATGAAGTCATACTTTGGTGAAAGAAGGTCTTCAAAGATAGAGTTTGATTACTCTGATATTAGACCTAAAGGAGCTATGTTAGTAACGTCTGGTGGTAAAGCACCTGGACCTCAACCACTTAAAGAATGTATTGTAAAGATAACAGGAGTCTTAGATTCAAAAGCAGATGGAGATACTCTCTCCACTATAGAAACACACGATATAGTTTGCCATATTGCAGACGCTGTTTTAGCTGGTGGTATACGTCGAGCAGCATTGATCAGTCTGTTTTCAGCGGACGACGACCAAATGATTTCTTGTAAATCAGGTGATTGGTGGGAAACAAATCCTCAACGTGGCCGTGCTAATAACTCTGCTGTACTTATGAGACATAAAATAACTAAACAGTTTTTTATGGATCTATGGAAACGTGTTGAACTATCAGGAGCAGGTGAACCTGGTATATATTTTAATAATGACAAAGACTGGGGTACAAACCCTTGTTGTGAAATAGCTTTACGACCATATCAGTTTTGTAACCTGTGTGAAGTAAATGCTAGTGATATTGAATCACAAGAAGATTTAAATGAACGAGTGAAAGCTGCTGCCTTCATAGGTACGTTACAAGCAGGTTACACTGACTTTCATTATTTAAGAGATATATGGAGAGAAACAACAGAGAAAGACGCTCTGATAGGGGTTTCAATGACTGGAATAGGAAGTGGAACAGTCCTAGGATACGACATGACGAAAGCCGCTCAATTAGTAAAAAGAGAAAACACGAGAATAGCAAAGGCAATTGGAATTAATCCAGCTGCAAGATGCACAACTGTGAAGCCTGCTGGGACGACATCTCTGGCATTAGGAACATCATCTGGTATTCACGCATGGCATAATGATTATTATGTACGTAGAATCAGAGTTGGTAAAAACGAAAGTATATATAAATACTTAGTTGAAAACCACCCTGCTCTAATTGAAGATGAATATTTTAGACCTCATGATACTGCTGTAATTAGCATACCGCAGAAAGCTCCTGAAGGTTCTATACTTAGAACTGAATCACCTTTTCAATTACTTGAACGTATAAAAAAGGTTGCGACTGAATGGGTTGTACCTGGTCATAGAAAAGGATCTAATACTCATAATGTTTCAGCTACAGTTAGTTTGAAACCTGAAGAGTGGGAAACAGCAGGTGAATGGATGTGGGATAATAGAAAATACTATAATGGTTTATCTGTACTTCCTTACGATGGCGGAACATATACTCAAGCTCCCTTCGAGGATATTGACGAAGGAACATATATTAATATGTTACAACATTTAACTGATATAAATTTAGAAAATGTACTCGAATCCGAAGATAACACTGATCTGTCTGGCGAGCTTGCTTGCGCTGGTGGTGCTTGTGAAATTACTTAATTAAAATAAAATAAAATGAAAAAACTTTATATATTACTAGTTGTACTACTATCGTTTATTTATTGTTCTATATCATCTCAGAGAACCGTATTATACTCTCAAGACTTTGAACATTTAAGTAGTGGTTATATAAGTTCAACTAATAGTACTGACTCAGTTTACAAATACGAATGGGCTTCTCACAGTAGTTGTACATCTAGTGATATATGGAGAATAAATAGTTCTGGAGGTTACGGAACCAACGCTAGTATAACAGGTAGTTATGCTAGTATAGATTATGGTTCTCAATCATGTGTACAGGATATTAGTTTTTCTACATTAGAGTTCACACCATCTAAAGATTTAATAAACATTTCTTTTGATTGGGCTTTTCAAGATTACACTGGAAGCTCTCTAATAATAAGGTTATATGATGAAAATGGTAGTATTACACATACGTTAGTTAATGCTACTTCTACAAGCAATGGTAATTATAATGCTCAAGTGGCTGTAACATCAGGTGTTAGTTACTCTTTAGATTTTAGGTATATAGCTACTTGGGATTATGGAGCTAAAATAGATAATATATTAGTTACTGAATTAGCTTCAGGATATGAAGAAATAACAATAGGAACTGGAACATCAGAGTCGGCGTTAGTACCGGCGTATGGTTATTACGATTATAGTTGGTCTGGCATGATATACTTGCAAAGCGAGATAGATAAATCAGGAATTGTTAAATACATATCTTGGTATGTAGATAATTCTAGTCCATCTTCATTTACTATGAATAACCAAAAAATATATTTAGGAAATACTAATGATAACTCTTTCGATAGTGATCCTAATGAATCTATTACCTCTGATTTAACTGTAACAGATTATACTTTAGTATACGATGGATCTATAACTTGGCAGCATGGATGGAATACAATAACATTATCTGAAGACTGGGAGTATTTAAATACTAATAATATATTGGTTAAAATAGAAAATAGAGATGGTAGTTATACAACTCCATATCCTTCATTTGATTATACTACTTCAACTGATAGAGGAGCTTATGATTATGAAGATGATAATTACCCAACTGGAAATGGTACTAGAACTAATATTAGACCAAATATTATGTTCACAATACAAACATCGGGAGCAGCACTACCTATAGACTTAATATCTTTTAATGGAGAACTTATAGATAATTATGTAAGATTAAATTGGGTTGTAGCTTCTCAAATCAATAATGACTATTATACTATAGAAAAATCTATAGATAATCATAATTGGGTTGAAATAGCTATAGTAGATGGTAATGGTAATTCAAATCAAGAAACTCATTATTCAATATATGATGAAAAACCAAATATTGGAAATAACTATTATAGATTAAAGCAAACAGATTATGATGGTTTATTTAAAATATTCCAACCAATAGTAGTATTTATAGAGGAAAATAAATATATTATAAAAACAATTAATATCAACGGTCAACAAGTCAATGTTAAAAATAAAGGACTTTTTATAGACTTATGGAATAATGGAGAAGCAACTAAATATATAAATAAATAACTTAAAATTTAAAACATGTGTGAATGCTGCTAAATAATAAAAGGGAGGTCTTACGGCCTCCCTTTTTGGTTACAGGAACTTTGGGTATGGTGCCCAGTTTTTTTGTTCCTTATTTATTTTTTCCAACCTGCATCTTTTTTCCACCCATCATTCTTTATCCAATTTTCTTTTTCTTTTTTTGTTTTTCCAGGGTTTATTTGCCATTCTGGCCAACCAGCTAACATAGCTATTGTCTGCCAAGCTTCTGTGTCTTCTGCTAATGCAGCTTCAATGTTATTAGCTTTATTATATAACCTATCTAAAGGTAGGTTAGTTGTAGCAGATATAACTTTAGAAGCAGCTTCATATGCTGGGTTATCTATACTGAATCCTTTTTCAAATATTTCCTCTCTACGTTTTTTACTATCAAACTGATAAGCTGCTTGCCTAACTTTAGATATTTTAGAACTAATAGGTGGAGATATCTGTAACAACTTATAAACAGCATCTACATACTCAGGTCTTTTCCTACCTGATCTTTCGTAAACATCCATCAAAAAGTTTTTAACAACACTAACACTTAACCCAGCAACACCTAAACCTCTAAGTAAAGAATCTAACATACCATTAGCTATTTTCATATACTTTTTCTGTTTAGTTTTTTCGTACTTTTCTTTCTCTTCATTAGACATTTCATCTTCATCGTCACCTGCACCTAAAGCAAATAAAGCTTGTTGTAAAACATTAAATATTAAATTCTGTACAACTCCATAATATATTATTCTACTAACGTTTGTTTTAGCATCGCCTCTACCATTAACAAGATCTTGAATAGCTCTTTTTTGTAACCTTGCATACTGCATAGGTGTATTGTTAAAAGCTAACACAACTCTACCTAAGTCGCTTGCTTGTTGAGCAGATATCTTACTAGGATCTGAAGACTGTTGGGATGTTTCAGCTACTTGTCTAAACTCAAGCATTGCTTTCTTTTTAGCTTCAGCTTCTGTTAAACCTTCATTTTTAATAAGATCATTTATTCTATTACGGTAAAACGTAGCACCACCAGAAGCTATAGCAAAACTATCAGCGAATTGAGTTGGTAAAAAACCTTTTTGAAGTATATAACTCATAACTGCTTTAGCTTTATTTTTACTAGTAGCAGCAGCATCAGCTATTTCATTTTCATTTATGTTTATTTTTAAACCATTACGTCTATCAACTAAATAATCAGAGTTCATTAACTCCATAAAATCTTTCCAATATTGAGGTTGATTAGCAAATGCTTTACCAGCTTTTATAGGGTTGTTAAAACTCCAGTTTAAAAAGTTTATGTTAGATATAGTTTGTAATACAGCTGATCTAGTATTGAAAAACATTATAGCGCCGATAGATCCATTTATATAATCCAAAACTCTATTACTAAGTCTATTGCCACTAAATAATCTATTCTTACCAGACTTCATACGTTTAAGTATGTTTTCCATAGCGTCTCTGTACTTTTCACCGTAAGCAGCTTCTAGCTTATTCAAGTTTTCTTCACTAAATATTAACTCAGCATTTTTAGTAAATCCAGACTGATCTAAATACTTAGCTCTTTTAACAGTGTTTAATACATCTATTAAGTCAGTTGTTATTGTACCTGCTAACCAACTCTGTCCAGGTTTAGAATAGCCGTCACCTTTAGTTAAATTTAATATTTGATCAGCAAAAGCTTTTAACAGTCCGTCTGAATTAACAGTATCTAGCAACTCTTGCATATCTGTCTTTGATAATCCTGGAACAGTATTACCTGTTTTATTAAACAAATAAACTCTTACGGCTTGTTCATTAGTAAATCCACTTTTGTTTATTTTTCTTAAGTCTTTAGGTACTTGTAAACCTTTTTTAAGCGCTTTGAAATCTTGAAGCAAGTTGATTCTAGATCTTGAAACGTTTTCCATAGCTCTAGCATATGGATCTAATAAGTGCTCTTTAAACCAAGCCATTTGGCTATCACCTAAACTACCTTTACTTAACAATGGGTATATTAATCCCATGAAGTCTTCAGCTGAGTAAGGTATAAAGAATTTTTTATTACCTTTGCCAGCGCCTCTAACTTTTGCTTTTGCTCTTGAATATCTTTTTTCCGATGCAATACCTGTCTTCTGTTCTATTATTTTGTTAAAATCTTCATTAACAGTTTTACTAAATCTAACTTTAGCTTGTTGTACTTTTGATTTAACATCTAACTGACTTAAAGCATCTTGAACAGCTTTAACATTTTGGTAAGCGTCATCTGCAAAGTAAAAATCATTATAGCCTTCAGCTGCTTTATCTACTATCCAGTTAGCTTTAGCAGCTCCAGTAGAGTTACCTAAGCCAGTTATATTTTCTAATGGTATATTCAATCCTACACTATCTAAAAACTCTTTAATAGCTACTTGAGCTTCAGGTGCTCTAGCTGTTAGTACGAAAACATCCTCGGTTCCTCTAGCTTCTTGTATTTTTTTAGCTATATCTAATAATGGACCTGGCTTACCGTCAGTTACTTTGTTAAACTCTGAAAAGTCAAATACATAACCTTCTTCTAGTAATTTAGATCCTTTTTTTGCAAACTCTTCAGCGTTTAATTTACCTTCAGTTCCATCAGGTGCTGTAAATAAAACATCTGATTTAGTAGTAGCTAGCGTATCGTCAAAATCAAATACTCTAATTTTTTTAACTGGAGCATTAGGATCACGAGCAATTGCTAAAGCTTCATCTACTGTTTTAGCATAGCCTATAACATCTTGGTTAGTGTTAGTTTTACTAAAACTAACAACATCATTAGATAAATTTTTAACATTAACAGTTTTTGATTTAGATATTTCTGGAGCTAGCTTTAAATGATTATTTAAAATATTCTGAGCTTTAACAGATGTCATTGCTAAATCTCCACTTAATTTACCAGCTTTGGTTTTGTTTATTTCAAATATTAAATCAGAAACAAGTTCATAAACATTAGGATCATTTTGAAATTTTTTAGGAACTTCTAAACCATATTTTTCAGCGAAACTAACTGTTTTACCATTATAAAATGTTTTTAATGTAAAAGGATTAAGTTTAATTATCTCATTGAAAAACCTCATGTCAGATGCTGGAGGAACTCTATTCCAATCAGATTTTTTACCAGTTTTCATAGCGATATTCATCATCTCGCTAACTAAAGGATATTTTTCACTTTTAGCTTTCCATTCTCCATATTCAGGCAAGTTATATGTTAAATCTACTATACCTTGATATGTCCTCATATCTCCTTTTATACTTTTTATTCTAGTGGTTTTATTAAAAACCATTTGCTTATACTCTTTTTCAGCGTAATCTTTCCAATTTTTCCAAACACCTTCAACCTTACTACTCATTGCTTTTGCTTTGTCTAAAGAATATTCACCATGTTGATAACCATGTTCTTCATATTTATTAGACTCGCTAGCTCCATCCATAGAGTCTAAAACAATAGCTTCATTTTTACTAACAGCAGCGTTAGCGTTGTTGTTATATTGAAGTTCTTTTATACTAGGTCTAGCATTAGGATACTTATCATAAATTTTCTTCCATTTGTCAAGAGTATTTTCTTTTTCTTTATTAATGGTATCTATATTTTTCTTATTATATTCTAAATTACTTAAACCTTGAGATTTAGCTATATAAATTCTATTTTTAGGGGTTGGTATTTTTAAATTTAATTTTTTTGCAATTGTATTGTTTAATTCAGTTAAATCGCCTATATAACCTGCTTCTATCATAGAAGTTGTTTCTCCTAATTTTTCAACATCTGTGACTTTTCTAAGATCATTTACATACCAAAATTTAGCACCAATAGCTCCACTAGAAGGTTTACTTCCAAAAGCGTTGTTTCCAGCAGCGGCTAAAGTCTGCGAAGTGGTGTATGAAAATATATCAACACCAAACTCAGGAGCAAATACATTTAAAATATTACTATTAAGTTTTTCAAAATCATCAGGGTTTGAATGGTCTAAAGAACCACCATATGCCTTTTCTATATCAGCATTGATACCTTGTTTTTCTTTGGCAATTTTTGTTTTAGCACTTTCAGCTATTACTTTTTTTACTTTATTTTGCAAAGTTTTACTAAACTTGACACCTTCTGGTCTAGCTATTTTTTCTCTTACTTGTGGAGCACCTCTTGTAACTTCTTCTTCTGTAATAGTCTCTGATAAATCAATAGTATTATCAGTTATATTACCCTTAGTATCATAAACAGGTTGAGTAGTATTATCTACGATATCATTAAATTCGTTTTTAACTATAACCTCAGCTAAAAACTTAGGCATTTTTCTTTTAAAAACATCTGGTCTTATTTTCATCAAATAATTTACAACCTGATCATCAGATGGATTTAAAGTTTTAAATAAATCATTACCAGCATTTAAATTAGTGGTAGATGGAACACGACCTTCATCAATAGCTTTTTGTGTTTGAGTAGGACTCATATTCTCAATCTCTACATCATAAAATAAACCTTTCCAATTAGACCTTCTCATAACAGCTGGATCTACTTTGTTTAAAGCTATTAAATCTTCTGCTATCTTTCCAATAAAAGATTCTCTATTTTTAGTAGACAACTCACCATTTTTTGGTAAACTTAATTTATCATATATAACTTTAGCAAAACCACCTGGTTGAACACCTTTACCAGTTGTGTAATCAATTAAAGCTTTAAAAAACTTTTTAGGATCAGTCATAGCTGGTCTATCAGTTTTTCTTAAGAAGTTTATTATTTCTCTTTTAGCTATATTTATTTCATTTTCAGTTAAACCTATTTTATTAGCTATAGCAGATTGTTGAGGTTCTATTTTTTCTAACTTTTCTTTAGCAAGTTGCATATCAGCATACTCTTCAGGACTTATCTCGTCAGATACTAATGTTTCAGCTACAGTAACCTTACTATCTTCTCCACCTATTTTTTTACTAGTAGGTACTGTTTTAGGTTGTTTTAAAACAGTTTTAGCAGCGGTACCAACTTTATTTTGTATATAGCTATTAATATAACCAAATAAATTTTTATTCTTTGTAGGATCAAATGCTGATATATGTTTTTCAATATTATCTTTTGATTTTTCTAATATTTCTTGTCTTTGCTTAGGATCTGTAACTAGTATTTTTTTACCTATTAAATTATCAAAAGATCCAGTTTGTAATAATAGTTTAGCAGCGTTTTCAGCTTGACTATTAGTAAATTCTTCTTTAGTAGTTGTATAAAAACCATCTGCATCTTTATCACCAACTAAATTATTTAATATATCTTGGTTACTTTTCTTAGTTAGATCTATCTGTTTAGAAAAAACACTTTTATCTTCACCTTCTTCTATTATAGGTGTTTTAGTTTTGATTTTATCTTTAGATACTTTAATATCTTTATTGAATACTTTATTGTAATCTTTTATGAAGTTAAAAGCCTCTTCAGCTGTCTTTATTTTTAAACTTCCTCTAGTGACTTCATCAAAAGAGCTTTTATTTTTGTATATATAATCGTTTATTGTATCTGCTATTTTTAACCAAAATGATTTATCTTGCCTATTATAGTCGATGTTTTCATCTTGCATTTCATCACTTAGAGTTGTAAAAACTTCTTCATAATATCTTTTATCCTTACCACCATATTCTTTTTCATACCCAAGTAATCTAGTTTTAATCCTTTTTTTAGACTCAGCTGATATTTTAGAATCATCAGACTCTAACACGTATTTTTCAAGCTCTATAGATAAATCTTTAATTTCTTTTTCTTCAAAAGCAGAATTTAAAACAGCATGTAGTATTTCGTGAGACATTACACTAAACCCAGATGTGTCACCAGCTGCTATTGCAGCGTTTAAACTATTATCTATATTATCTTCGTTTACTACTATGTAGTTTTTACCTTTAATATTAGGCATTATAAAACCACTAGTATTGTCATCAACGTTTAATGCGCTTATAGCTTCGTAAAGTTCAGGGTTATTTGCTTTTAATTGTTTTTTAGTTTCTTCATTTAATATAACAGCTTCGTAATTTTCTTTACCTAGCTTTTTATTTATGAATTGTAACCCAGATGATAAATTTCTTCTATATAAATTAGCTAAATCATTTACTGTTTTAACATCGCTTTTAGCTAAAGTTTTTCCAGTACTAGCTATTTCATTTATTTCTGACTCTATAGATCCTAGTGTCTCACTTAGTCTAGATTTAACATCGCCACTAGCGTTTTCTAAAGATTTTTGTATAAGATTACGATGTTGGATTAAATCAGATATTCTTACTCTAGCATTGTTTTTATTTTTTCGACTTACAAACTTAGGTGAATCACGCATTATAGAATTAGTTTCATCAACTATTCTAGCGTTTTCAACTATTTTTTTAGCTTGTGAAGCTGTTATTTTTTTCTTTCCTAATAATCTATTAGTAAAAGCTCTAACATCATTATACCCAAAATTATTTTCAGATATGTAGTTTATATCTTCTAATTTAGAAGCTGTATTAGCTTGTTTGTTAGTAAATTGATTAGATGCAAAAGTTACAGCTATGTTAGATTGCGAACCTGGCATTCCACCTATCATCTCATTGAATATTTCAGTACCCAATAATTCACCATCTGCAGCAAGTTGAGCAGCTGCTTCTCCAGCTCCTTCAAATATAGGTTCTATTAAAGCTCCTTTAGCAAACTGACTAACTACTTGTCTACCTGTAGTTGCTAATGGATTTACGAATCCACTTGCAGCGGCACCACCTAAGAAATTAGCTATAGCAATGGGTACACCTCTTTTAACACCTCTACTAACAGCTGCATCAGTAACTTTTTTATTTTTCAAACCTAGTATCACTTGATCAGCATCAGTTAAATCGTAACCATTTTTAGTAAGTTCTTCTGAGAAAGCACTACCCATTTCCATGTTAAAAGCAGTTATAGTTTGCCAACTTAATAAACCTTTACTTAAACCGCTCAATCCTCCAGCTAAAGTACCACCAGGTCCAGCACCCGAGCCTAAAACAGCTCCAGTTGCAGTAGCACCACCAACAGTAGGGAAAAAAGTTCTAGCACCAGTAGAAGCAAACATAGACATAGAATTACCAAACAAACTTAAAAGAACTTCAGTTGGGTTTGTTTTTAGTATTCTCATTTGTTCTGAAACAGAGCCAGCATTGTTATAGCGTTCCCAAACTTCAGACGTTAAAATCCCTCTTTGTAAAGCTGTTTGTTCAGCAATTCTTTTAGAAACTGAAGCCATTTGCTCTTCATCGGTGATATCAGTAATACCATAAGCAGCATTAACAAAATCTCTATTAACAACACCTTGACTCCATCCTTTTCTTGCGTTATTTATAACACTATTAAAAGCATTGTCTTCGTATTGACCTCTATATTTTATTAGATCATCAAAGTTTAACATTGTATTAATAGTATTGCCAATATCATCTAATTGTTCAGCTTCTGATGATAAAGAACTATATTGGCTATATATATCTATTACAGGTTTAACATTATTACTATAGTACGTAGAATAATTTTGAATTATACTGTTAATAGAATCTGCTTCTTGTTGAGTTTTTGGTTTATAATCAGATATTTCATTTAAACCTAAACCTCCTGTTATTTCTTTTATTTGGTTGTCAAAATATTTTACATTTTTATCTATCTCTAAATTAACAGATTCACTATCAGCTATGCTCTTACCAGTTATTTTTATAAAATCTTCATTTAAACTTGATGATTTTGATTTTATAGCATTAGAACCCTCTAAAATTTTAGAAGTTTCTTTATTTTTAAAATTATTAAAAAGTTTTACCTCTAACTGTTTTGCTTTATAAACAGATTCATGTGCGGTAATATCTAAAATACTATCGTTTTCTTTTTTAAGTTTACCTAAATATTGTTTAGGATTTATTTTTAAAGAACCATCTTTATTAAATATATTGCTATATTTTTCTATTTCTTCATTAGTTGGTTTGTAACCTTCTACATTATAATAATTAATAACACCTCCTGATCTAGGATCTATTTTTTCAAATTCAGCTGTTACTAAATTGTCTTTAATAAATGTTTCTTCATTTTCGTTATCTACTATCTTTTGGTTTAAACTTTTTATCTCATCATAGTTTATACCTTTAGAAGCGTATATTTTTCTACTAACACCTGTAAGTAATTCATTTTTCTTTTCTTCATCTTTTTCCTTAGTGGCTTTTACTAAGTTTTTAACATAGTCATCGGTTATTGATAACTCATCTATATTTTCTGAGAATACAGCATTGTCACTTTTATTTTTCTCTATAAAAGCTTTAACCATTTTCATACCTTCAGATGGATTATCTATGTTAAAAGATTCAGATATGTTTGGATTTTTAGTACTAGTAATTTTTACAGCATCTCCAGTTATATCATCTTGTTCGAATACAAATCCCCATTTATTAAATGTTTCATTTAGTTTAGGGACTATAGACTCTTCTAAACCTTTACCACCAAACCAAACGTTACCAACATTTTCTTTTTCTTTATCCCAGTCTTTGTCAAAATAACTTAAATCTTTAGATATTTGAGTTGTTGGATCTTTAGAGATATATTGATTTAAAAAATCAGAAGTGTTATCAACTTCCTCATCTTCTACAGGTGTATCTTCTGAACTCAAGTCATCCAGTAAAGAATATTTTGATTTAAAAGTGTTAAAGTCTTTAGAAAACAAATCGCTATCTACAACAGCATCAAACACTCTTTTTTTATAATCCTCATCTTCAAATTGAACTTTAAAATCCTCTATAGTTTTGCTATATAGATCATTATCTATAAGAGCATCATATAGTTTTTTAATTTCATCCATTTTTTATGTTTTAGTCGTCTAATAGTTTTTGACTATTTTTAGGTATATATTTACTAATACTTAAATCTATATTTTTTAATTCTGGATTTGTCTTAGCGTCTTCTAATATTTTTAAAATAAGTCCATTATACACATCTTCATTTGTCGCTTGGTTAGATTTTATATATTCCAAAGGATTAACTTCAACCCCATATAATTCCACTTTATAATTTTTTGGTAAACGTTCAATCATTTTATAAACTTCCTTACCTCTACCTTTACTATAACTAAAAAATTTGTCCTCTGTTGTTCTATCATCAGTTGAAATGTCTTTATAGAAAGATTCTATATCTCGTTTAATATTGTCTATGTTTTCAATTCTAAATTCTTCAGTTTTACCTGCAGCTTCAACTCTTTTACCCTCATCGAATATTTTATTAATTAATTGTGTAGCAACACTAGATTTTGCTTTAGTATATTTTTTATCAACCATTATAGTTGTTAACTTGCTTATACCTTTTGGAGAAGTCCAATCTTCTATAACAAAAACATCACTTGGTTTCGTTTTAACTTCCCCATTAGGTTTAGCAAACGATGGATTTTCTCTTATTAAAGCTTTCATATTGTCTTGATCAGTAACAAAACCTTCACTACTAACAATATCTCTTCCTATATTGTTATTAGATATTTCATTTATTTTTTTAATTTGTTCAGGGCTATAAGTTTT
>Ga0208162_1001216_pt1 | contig 13727 bp, 32 predicted proteins | sample CB_VirMetaG_4_FD_184539 | JGI IMG/M metagenome (GOLD analysis project Ga0208162, IMG submission 184539) | Freshwater to marine saline gradient viral communities from Chesapeake Bay - CB_1508_1M Viral MetaG (SPAdes) (version 4) | ecosystem: Environmental > Aquatic > Marine > Coastal | place: USA... | reverse complement strand
TTCCCACTCTTCGGTCTTACCGTTTTCTAGTTCTCTGGAATAGGTACGCTTATAGACAGCATACCCTACCTCGCCCCAAGGGACAAGTGAAGGATCGTACATGTTTTAAATGTTTAAAGGTTAAAAAAAGGGACCGCTAAGATAGCTAAAACTCCTTAGAGTAATCCCATACTCTGTATGAATCTAACAGCCTGATATCCAGTAAGTTCAACCTGGTTATCACATCTGCTCGATCTTTGCGAGTGTACTTTTTCTTGTATGCGTCCTTCTTGTTTGAGACGAACACATCTTCGACTGTTTTCTCGCAATAATCTTTGAGTTCCTCACGCTGTACAACGCTGAACCCACCCTCCTCTGGCATGTCGAAAGCGATTATCTCAGCGCCTCCATACATCCATCCTGGATTGCCCGCTACGTTTTTGAACTCGCACCATATCTCGTCAGGGAGGTTGTTCCCCTTGACGTCTACACCCCAGTTACTGTCTCCGCTGTGCGCGAGCCAGTAATCGATGTGCAAGTGCATGTCATCTTTTCGGCTACCCTTGGTTACTTGGAAGCCTAGTTTCTCTGCTGCCCGAATGAATCGAACTTCAGCTACCCTCCCCGTCGCCGAAGAGTATTTCCGCCTGTTCTGACTGATCATAGTTGGCCTCGAAATGTTGATACGAAGCCTCCTTGATAAAGTCGAGTTCGTGGTTAATGATTACTTTCGCTACTGTAATCATGTTAGCCACGATTCCAGGGTTAATGCATGCACCCCCATCAACGTCATGCAAATCCTCGTAAAACTCAGTGATGTAGTCATGCAAGCGCAAACACGCTATGCTGTAGCTCTCACTTAGTTGCTCTCTTGTTAGATCTTTTTTTGCCATATCCTAGTTCTTTTAGTATCGCTATTGCTTGCTCCACCTGTTGTTTGTTTTTGCAGATGAAGAGAGCTGGGACTGGTTCTCCTGAGTCTATCAAGTGACGAAGGAACAGCTTCCACCGCATCGGGAAATCATGATGCGATGGAGTGTACCCTTTGGTTTCTATCACCCATTCTCCGTTTGGTCCTACGAAGTCTGGAGTGTATTTAATGGGAAGGACCGTCGAGTCTGTTCGATTCGACAGGTCTTTCCGCTTGGTAGTCATCTTCCAGTATGTACCAGGGTATTTGAATTTATCTACGAGCATGTATTCATGTGTCTCGTAGGTAAAACTTAGCCCCGATTCAGCTAAAAGATCAGCGCAGGTTTTTTCTAACCCGCTTTTATACTTCCCCAAAGACCGCTTCTTGGCTGTTTTTCTCTTCGGTGTCCCGTTTTTGTTTCGCTTCACTAAGGCAAAGGTACAGCCTATTGCGTTAAAAACGACGTATTAACAGGAAAATTTATTACATCTTGCTCACCACCCTCCAATTCAACAGCATCAAACAGCAAATTTTGCTTGGGCCAAACCCTAAATCCTGTACGAGATGTGTTCATTTCGAGTCGAACAGGATCATCAAGGCCAGTAGGCTGTCCGCCTGTCTCTACGTCTCGCACCTTGCGGACGTGAAACTCGGTGATTCTGCGTTGCGAATGGTCTGGATGCTGAACCTTTCGGTGAATAGTGATGAAGCAGTCGGCGCGGTTAACAAACTTACCACCACCTTCAGTATCCTCTGCGTATGGCGCTGTAGGTAAGCCGTCTTCACCTTTGCGACGCTGGGCTTCACTGAATGCATGCATGTTCAACCATACGGCCACATTGTTAGCCGTAGAGAAGGTAAGAAACTCAGAGGCTGCTTCGTAATGGTATTCATGACTGCTCTTGTTTGTAGTACCCATATCAAGCTTTAAGCTGTTGTAGGGGTCAACGAAAACAGCATCCACTTCTTGTTGGCGAAGGATCTTCTCAAGGAAGATGATGATATCTCCGTAGCTGTACACCTGCTTATTGCTGATGACTGTGAAGTGCTTGCCTACCCACTCATACGCTCTTTTGCGCTCCATGTGATTCATAGAAGTTACGTTCTTGTTCATAGCAAACTGAATAAGCGTTTTCTTCAGGGCTGCTGTGCGGTTCTCAGAGGAGTACACCACCCACTTCCATCCATGACGGATAGCAGCGTTTACCATGAGGTACAGCACCATCGTGGTCTTACCTACGTTGCTGTGACCGTTGATGATAGTGAACTCTTTCTTGTAGCGGAAGAACTCGTCCATGCTAGCGTCTCCCGTGTCCAAACCGACTTCGATGTTGCCATTGGCGTAGTCATCAATCCATCGGAAGTCCTCGTCATCAGAGGATATGAAGGACATGTCGCCATCATTGATAGCCATCTCACGTCGCATCTTCTTCTCCTCGTCCATGGTCTCATGGATAGGTCGAAGCTTTCCGTGTTCGATGCCGTCCTTAATGGTACGAATTGTCTGCACTTCGTCATCCACGTCACGCTTCATGATCTCCCGTGTGAGGATTCGGATAGCTTCTTCTTCTTCTGCCCTGCCAGCAGCAATGAGTCCACCGCAAAACTTAGCAGCCCTTAACAGAGTAGGATGTTTCTCGCCGTCATCGCAGAAGCGGATAAGGCGTGAAGCGATGTTCATCTTTTGGTAGTCTGTGTAGGCTCCCACCTTTGACACGGCTACCTGAGATTCAGACTTTTCCGTTGCCATTGCTCCGAATACAGCGAAGCCCTCATTGACTACAATCTCTGGGTCGTATGACTCGAAGCATGCACGGGATTCGTTGATGCCCGACTCATCTACTTCGAGGTCGTACTGTTTGTGGAAGTACGTGCGTAGCGCACGGAAGTGGTCGCGGTGTCGCTCAGGGTTACTTACCTTAACGAGCGCCTTAAGTCCGTCACCACTCGGAGAAACCCAACAGCTATAAACATAAGGATCCGTGGATAGAAGCGCCTTGGACGCCGCAACATCAATGTGATCGAAGTCGAGTACAATGAATTGGCTGTGACGCGCAATCGCCTCGTCATTACGTGTTTCAAATTCCCCTGAGAAGAGGACGACAGGTAATTTCTTTTTGAAGTCTTTGTCTCCATTGCGTACAGCTTCAATCAATGTTTGAGACCTCCCCTCTTTGATTCGATTCAGGGCTTGCGCTATCGGCATGTGGTAAGCCTGCTTCGTGTACAGGCTCTCGAACATCGTTACTCTCATAGTGGTATTCAATTAGTAAGTTCAGGTAATGAATTGCTTTTAGAACGTCTTCCTTCCCATTCTTGTGGGCGTGTCTGCACACGTACTTGATTACGTTCCCTTCGATGAACGGTATTTCATTAGCAGCTACGAACTCAGTTACCTGAATCTTCATGTGCTTGTAATGCTCACCGCCTATCTGCTTATCGCTGTGTTTCTTTGACATCTACAGTGGTTCCTATTTGTTTAACGGTATCGACCCTATCGATTATGATGGTACGTTGCTTGGCCTTTGGGGTAAGCAGTTCCTGATCGAGTCTGTACATGGTGCGGCTGTCGTGCTTCATGATATCCCTGGGGTTATCGTATCGGCTTACAATCCACACGTCTCTTGTCTGGGGATGCTTGTTCTTGATGAACGTAGCCTTCCCAGTCATGTAATAGATTGGTTGACCCATGGCGTAAAGATAAGGGGAAAGAAAGGGGGTGAGACTTTCGCCTGCACCCCCCTGCTAACCTGAAAACCACTATGCTTAGAACGGGATAGTCTCGGTATCCTCTGTTTTAGCCGTGTTGTTTCGACGCTCCTGCGCCGCTTCGCTGTTCGGGTCCCACACGCTGAGGCATGCTTTGCCGTTCTTCGACATGAAGAGACGGAATCGAACGTTACCGCCTTGACCGCTGGCATCACGCTTGGTGGTGTATTGGTCAATGCAGTCCTTTAGCTCATTGTCCTTGAGGCGGAAAGACCACCCCATCAACTCGCCGTTGTCATTGTAGCTAGGCTCATCTGCCCAGCCTACGAGAACACTCTCGTACTTCTTGTTTTGATCACTCATTTTTAATGAATTATGTTGGTTATGAATAAATGAACTAAAATTAGTTTGATTAGAATCTTGATGTGTTTAAACTTCATATTGCAGGTAGTCTTTTACGGGGTCGTAGTCCTCTCGTAAGAATTGTCGGATACGATTTACCGCGTCGTTGAACTTCATCTCTCCAGTGAACAAAGTCTCATCAGTACACTTAACCAGTGCGGGAAGGTACGGATAAGTTTTCTCCTGTACAACCCAATAGAAATCCTTCATTCCAAATACTTTGCAGTAGATGTATGCTTGGATGTCGTAACAGAAGTCGCGCACTGCATAGCGGAACTTCTCCGCACTACGCGCTGACTTGCTGTCGCTGATGAAACCATCACCGAGGCAGTCGAGGAATCCCTTGACCTGAACGCCGTTCAGCTCCTCAAGGAATCCCACCTGGTAGTCCCCCGCCAGGTATGTATCTAGTAAGCCGCAAGTGGCGAGACGGTCGATCATATCGTTCGCCATTTGCCAGTCATCACTAGAGACAATCGTCTTGCCTTCTTCGAGAGCCTCTGTCTTCATAGACTGAACAACAGCCTTGTATTCAGAGGTCATCGATGGTTTCTTCGAGCTACGTGCCTTATCTGAAAGCCTAGACATTACTTGGCTGTCAGACATCACGATGTATTTCTCGAATGCTTGCTCACGTTCAAACAACAGCATATCGTATAGTGTGCCGAAGTCCAGCGCGTCGGATTTGTACTTCAGTTCTCCCTTCATGTAGCGGTCGAATTGAGCCATATCACCCAGCGCTTGCTTCAGCGATGAGTACGACAGGTGTGACTTGCCGTACCGTTCTTGTAGTTGTTCAGATAAATTCATCGTATACTGGTGTTCCGTCTTCGTAAGTGTATTCGTAAGTCTCAATCTCTGCCCACTCCGTAGGCGGTGAGGGTAGTAGCCAGAATCGCTTGCCCTTTCGGTTGATGAAGAACTCAGCGATGTTAAACTCCGCAGGGAATTCCTTCTGCTTGACGAAGAACAACCCCGAAAAATCAGGGTTGCCCTCCTTCTCTGCGTCAACCCAGTGCTTGGGCATCTTCGAGTTCAAGCATTGGTCGCGGAATCGCTGATAAAGTTTCTCGTTGGTGCGTGTCTGATCGAGTGGCATGTACCACGTCTGACCGTTCCATCGCTCCTTCCTCATCGCACAAACTTCTTGAGGCCAGCAACTTGCTTCTCCGTGAGGGAAGACTCGTACTTGTCCATGATGCTTGCGAATGCTTTCTTCTTGTCAGTCTGCGACTTGATGTAAGCAACAGCCTTGTCCATGATGTTCACAGGCGGTTCGGTGTCGAACTTCTCCTGTACCTGTTTGACCTTCTTGTCCGTGCTGCTTTCTTGCTTGGCGATTGCGTCCGTGACTTCATTAGCTGACGCAATAGAAGTGTCGATTCCGATTCCAAGCATAGCAAGGGCTCGCCCAATCGCTGAGGTTTCACAATTCTCAACGTAGCTGGTCTTGTTGATGTTGGATGCACCTTGCACTTCGTGTGCATGTCCAGTGGCAATAACACGTCCAGAAGCATCTGCGATGGTTGTCTTACATACACATTGCTCGGAGTCGAGGACGGTGAACTCGGACATGATCGTCCAATCCTTGTATCGGTCTTCTTGACGAAAGAACTTGATACGCTCGTTGACTTCGACATACTGCTTACCACGGATGTTGGTTGTTTTGAATTTGTAATTAGACATTTGTCAATTGTTTTGATTGAATTGTTTCTTCTAGTTTTCGTTGCATGCTTTTTAGTCGGGCGATGCTTGCCTTCACAGAATGAAGCTTGGATTGCCAAGCCTTGTACTTCAATGTCTCTCCACACAGTCGCACAGCAGCTATGTAGTTTTTCTCATAGCCAGGCCATGTAGCCATGTTAGCGTCGTGCTTCCTGGTGTGGTGAACCACAGTGCTGTGGTCAGAGTCGAAAAGTTTTGCTATTGATGTCGTCGTCAGGTCGTTCTGACGCATGGCGGTCATCATCGCCGCTCTTGCTTTTACTTGTTCTTGCTTTCTTGATTTATCACGTTTGATTCCAAGTACATGGTAGTACTCTTTCAGTATTTGTCTTCCTTCTTCGTACATTCAAATATAGGTTTTAAGTGTTAATAATCCAAATAAGAGAGGGACTTTGTTTCTCAGAGTTCTCTAACAAACTCGTTACGGGATCTCCCCGCACACCATACGTCCCTCTCCCTGTCAGCGTTCTGACAGTGCTTCGTCGTATGAGGTCAGAATCTCGTGGAATCTGACGTAGTAATACATGGACTGAGATACATTGCACAGTCCGTCAGCTAGTTTGTCCATGCTGATGCCTTGTTTGATGACGTCATCGGCTAGTTCTCTCGCCACATCAGGGAACTGAGCGAGGTATTGCGACACGTCGGTGTCAAGCCATACGTCAACGTCGGCATCGAGGATGTCATCCATGGCGTACATGGCGGCCAGTCGTTCTGGCTCATTGGCATCTTGCGCTTTTTGTTGAATCAATTGAATTGCGTTTTCATTTGTCATTAGTACGGTAGTTTGTCTACGATTTCTAAGTTGTATTTCTTGCTGAAGTATTTAGCTGTCTCCCAAGCCCACTCGAAGTCTGGCTCCCATTCCTCGACGATTACGTCGTCAGTGAAGTCCTCAATGATGAAGATGTTGTAGCCGTCGGTCATACCCCACGCTTTCTCGCATCGCTCGATCTCGATATAGCACTCGTCGTGGATGAGGTGTTCTTTCGGGTGTTTATTCTTCGCATTCATGATTTCCAGTCAAGACAAAAATGCTACGGTCATCGGTCACAAGGACGTCGAACTTATCATCGTTCAGGATGTTGCTGTATCTGTCCGTCCAGTTGGGATTGTTACGTGGGTTGAAGCGTACATAGAAGTCATTCTCACATGGCTTGATGAGGTCTGATTGACCTAGCACTTGCAATTCGTCACACTCCACCCAAGCACACACAGTTTTGCATGCACCGTCATGGATTTTCTTTGATGTGCCTAGCTGCACCTTGAGCTTGGCGTTGAACATAGCAAGCTGTCGTTGCTCTGGTCGGTAGTATTCTACCGTACCGTCAGGGCATTTGACCTGCCACTTCATGAAGTTGTCTCCTCGTCCGAGGTGGAATCTAATTTTGTACATGAGAGTTTTGATTGGTAGTTAATTTTTACTTGGTGGTATACGTGTTGCATCCACTCGTTGAAGTCCTTCGCGGGGTCTTCGTTCGCGCTTGACTGTATACACACTAACGTCTTCCCCATTGTTTGCTTCTTGGTTCTTCATCGAACACCACCATGCTGTCCTCTTCGGACGGTGTGTTACGTACAATAGTCTGTGCTTGTTCTCGTGTGAGCCCCTCCATAAGGACTTTGGGTCGCTTGTTCCAGTCGCGGAACACTCGGTAAACTGCGTAGTTACTCATTGATATTAGGGTTTTGATTTAAGAATTCTTCGAAGATGATACGTGCCTTGCCTCGTGCATAGGCATCTTGTTGTGAGAGAGTACCAGCCGTCTGCGGTGTAGGCAGGTCGTCGATACGGAAGTTGTCAGTTACGTAGCCTGACGCACCTGTCTTGATGCAGAAGGTGATGTTGCGGATATGCTCCTCTTTGCGTTGTGCTGTCATGATTTAGAAATGTTTGTGCAGGTAGCCTGATAGCATTAACTGCTGATTTACGTCTGATGTTGGTGTCTTGAGGATTTTACGTACACCCTCGTCCTCGGATGCAATCACGGGATCGATATTGTACTCCTCACACAGGAATATGAAGTCGTTTGCTGTCATGATTTAAATTCTACGGGTTGAGATGGGAGATGCACTTTTGGCATCTTGAAGTAGTAGATGCAGAGGTCGTCGGCATCGAACATGGCAGCACCTCCATACCATACGTCGCGGACAAACTCGTGGAATGATTCGACATCAAAGGTGTCAGCAACAGCCTCCTGTCGTTCGCACAAGTCCTTGATGACAGCCATGTCAGTCGGCATATAGTCACCATCGTATGGGGCTTCGCAATTCATTTGGTCCCACACGAGGTACTCTCGGACGTCTTTGTTCTCAGGCCACGTAGGTTTGAGTTCAATGATTTTGACAATCTCGTGTTCGCTGTTGTCGTCATCAATAATAACGATGTCCTGCATGCCGTCCGTATTGCTCACGATTTCCTCGTGTTCAGTTTCCATAAGACGTGCAAGAAGTGATTGCTTGGCTTCCATAGCCTTGTCCAAGTCGTTGAACCATCGGACTGTGGTGTCGGAGTAACCCTCGGCTAGTCCACATACACCGTGTAATAATGCATAGTATTTCATGTGTTAGAGTTTTGAATTGTTCGACAAAGATACGATGAGGAATCCGTTATTCCAAATTTATTTTGTAACTAACTGATTATCAACCTTTAAGATGATGTGGTCAATGTAGTCATCAAGCAAGTCAGACAGCCCGTAATCCTTGTCGTACTGTACATACTCTATGATCTTGCGCTTAAGCCTGTCTGCATCAAGACGTGCGAAGTCGGATATTTCTTCAAAGAAATCTTCCCACCAAGGCTCGATGCTGTACTCCGTGTAGTATTCGCCATCGTCATCCATCTCTTCGGTTTGCCTTACGATATTGCAGGCTCCGTTGTTAAATACGTCGTGGTTGACACGCGCTATGGCTCGTATGACGTTGCCTTCAGGGGTGTCTGCCTCGCCCACTACGGGCACGAGGTTCCTCCAGTGTTTGTCAAATAGGTCTTGGTATTGACCCTCTCCGTTCCAGTATTTCATTGTTCGTCAGTTTTTAGTTGTCCTTCTTCAATCATGTATACGATGGTGTCCCCAATCGCTTCGTCGATGGTTTCCATCAATCGATAGTTGTCTTGGAATGCAGCAATGAGTATGCGCTCCACGTCCTCCTTCGAGGTGGTGGTTGCCCTGCCGAATCGTTCGAGTACATTCCGCACGTCATCCATACCCCACATGAGTTCGCTCCCTGCATAGAAGCCGTCTTCGTTAATCAGTTTTTTCATGTTGTTTTTGTTTGTTCAGGCATCCCTTCGTAGAAGTAGTCAGGGAAGTCGCATGGCTCTGACTTGTAATCGCACCATGCACATTCGATTTCTTCTTGGTGCATCTCGTGGAGATTGACACCACCACAGCTTCCGCAAGTGACCACGTTGTATCCGCTCGCCTGCATCTTGCCTGCTATTTCAACCTGTCTGTCTATCTTATTCATCATTATTCTGTTCGTTAAATCGTCCCATAAATTCTGAGTGCATAGTGTTGATGGCATCGGCTACTTTCTGCTTACCACCCTTCAGTCCGAAGTATGCTTTCACATCTCCAATCTTCCACCCACGGTGGGGCTTGAGTCCATGTAGGTACAGGTTCACATCACGCTTGGTCACCATCAGGTTGTACAAGCATCGGGGTACGGTGTTACCTTGTATTTGTATCGTCGGTGCATCTTCGTCGTGGAGTTCCTGCCAAAACTGGGCGGAACTGTCTACCTTCTGCATGAAGGCTTGTGCTTCTTTGTCTGTCATCATTTTTCTGAGGGTATTTGAATGTTGTCTTGTTCGAAGAACACGAGGCTGTAATGCTCGTCCCACGTAGTACCGCAGTTGTGGCACTTGACGTCGAAGTAAACAGCATCGGGGTCGTACTGGTCTTTCAGCTTGCTGTAGCTAATGTGGTTGTCAGCCTTGCAGTTCGGGCATACGCCCTTGCTTTGTGTTAATCTGCTCATCGTTCGTCAATTATTTCGTCTATTTCTTGTACAATAAAGGCTTCGAGTCGGTCAACCAACTCATCTATCTCATCCCTGTTCAGAATATTATTCTGATTAGAGAGTATGTGTATTAGTTCCCAGTACGCACCAGTGTCACTGAATGCCATGCTGATTTGGAGTTTGAGGTCTTCGTTCATAGTCGGGGTAAAAAGTGTTCGTCATTAGCCAAGATTCCTGCAATGTCATGCACGAGATCGATGGAGCGGATATGTGTGTCAGTGTCGTTCGCTGTGTTTGCCACGCGGTCTGCCCACTGACGGAGGATTTCGAATTGTTCGTATGTCATTAGTTAGGGTCATTAAGGTTCATTGCGTTGTCGAAGTCACGCACGATTTCGATAGGTACGTGGTAGTAGTCACCTGTTACAGGGTCTCTCCATGTTTCGGTCTCACCTGCATAGGTTTCCTCGCAGTATTCGAGGCGGTCAATAATTGATTTGTCCATGTGTTAGAGTTTTGAGTTAATGAAAAAGGACGGTGCTTAGGTTTCTCTCCCATCGGTGCAAGCCTCACGATTCCACAGCTTACACCACAGGTAGTGGTCTTCCTGGTGATTTGTAACACCGTCCATTGTAGCGATAGTGGGAGTCGAACCCACCTTCGGACTTGTTCGCCCCTCTGCCGAGGTTATCGAAGGCTACCTTTGAACCTTTCAGGTGAGTTAAACCCACCAAGACCTTCGAGGCGAATTGCTTCTGATGTCCATCCCTTGCGTTCATACAAGGACATTATCGCTATGTGTGGTTATGCCAGTATCATGTCGATGCCGTCTGACAAATCTCTTCGTCGTCGCGCATCCAGTTCCATCGCGCTTGCCATTTTCGTGGCGAACCATTGGTGGAACTGCTTCTCTTCGTCATCGAAGCATCCATACGCCTGATTACGCAGGGTGATTCGGTTGCCGTTTGAATCCGTAGCCACGAGGTACGCAACTGTGGATGTTTCTCCATTGTGTGCGCTGATTTGGTGACGGTATTCGATAGCCACCGTCGTGCCGTTCGGGGCGACAGTCATCACTGAGTCGTTACGCTCAGGGGTCATGCCAGTGACGATGAGTTTATCCCAAGAAGTCAGGAAGTCGGTAAGTGTGGGTAATGCCATGTGTTAAAGATTTAGATGATGTCGTTGTTGACACTGCAAAGATAAGGCAGAGTTTTCGTTTTTCCAAATTTATTTTGCAACTGACTGGTTTTCAGTAGGTTGGACAAGGCCATCAACTTGGTAAGAGTAGCACCAATGACCGTTGTTCAGGGTGAGTACATAGTGGTCGTCCAGTGTGACTGCATCCACCTCATCCCCGTACTTCTCGTTCGGGCCTTGCGTCTGCTCGATTGCGATTACCTCTGCGATTTTCTGGGCGTCGCGCCCCCATGACCCACGGTATAGTACCTGCGAGCCTTTGCGAATGATTCGTGTGTTGAAGATAGATGTTTTCATTGTTCGTCGATGTAAAGTTCGTCTAATGGCATACCCGTCTTGCGCTCGATGTATGCGATAAAGTTTTCCATGTGGGCTTCGTCGTTGAAGACCTTGCTCACCACCCATCCCCGTGAAGGCATGGGACTGCGCCAGTCACCTCGGTAACCGTTGTCGAATTGTAATGTTGCTTTAATCATTTTCTTTCAGTCAAGTTCATAGCTTCTGATTATTGTTAGGTCAAACCGTGTTCCTTTGAATGCATCCTCCAACAGCTTGGCGTTTCCACCATCGGCTTTCATGTATGCGTCGATCAACGCGGACTCGAATCCGCCCGCTGTCTTGCGCCGTTCGTACAGCGCATCAATGTGTTGTTGTGTTTTCATTTCCATTCAGTTTTGATTTCGTCCCATACTGGCACACGGTTCCACCATGCGCTCGCTTGCTTGTGTCGGTACTCACCCGTACCATCGGCAATCTTTACCCATTGCCCTCCGTATGCGCTACGCTCAGCGCGTCCGTACATTATCCATTCCATTATGCTCCAGTATTTACAAAGATTTCACGTTGCTCTTCGAGGTCGAAGATGGCTCGCTCCCCGCGCTTCGCAGCGAGTTCGAGCGCATCCTTCATGTCATCGAGGACGTTGCACAAATCGAAGACAATCTTGCCGTCTTCAACCCATGTGCCTATGACCACCGCAGACTCGCGCTCCAAAGCCAACTCAGCTTGGTAGAAGAAGCGGTTATACGTGTGCTTGAAAGCCGATTCGTTGTCCATTTTGATGGACTTTTCGGGTACGATTCCGCCTACTACATACCCATACTTAGGTACGTAGTGTTCGCCGTTGTCCATCACTCCGATTGAGGAGCCTCCTGTGAGCATAGTGCTACCGTATGCGAAGCACATAGCTTCGTCGAAAGAGAAATTTTGCATCATAGATGAGATTTAGAGTTTGAATGATTCGTCAGCCACGTAGGTCACGCCCACTACAAAGGCGAGCAGGACAGCGTACACCACCCACATCATTGGGCAGTGCCGATTAAGTCCTCCAGCTTCATCTGCTCATCGCACGGGAGTGCATCCCAGCCCGCTGTGCAGGTGATGGTAGAACCAAGGAGTTGAACATCGTTGAACAAGGCCGAAGCCATCTGCGCTTTCTTGCGCTCTGTGTTTGTGCTGTGTAGCATCTGAGAGAGATTTTGAGTTTGGCTGAATTGCCGACTGCAAAGATAAGGCAAAGAACCCTTAACTTCCAAATTTATTTTTTACCCTTTAGGGTAGTTAGTCGATGACATCGTACATCTCCCATGTGGGAGCGTCATCATGCCAGCACACCACCGTGTGTGACTCACACGCTGGCTCGAACACGTAGTCCGCGCTCTCTACTTCTTTGAAGTAGCAGCAATCATCCCCCTCTTTGAGGATGATATCGACAGCCCAGTTCGCGGCGCTCTCTGCGTCCACGAAGTTGCGCTTGCAGCGGAACTCTCCGCCGTGTTCCCCGAAGGGGAAGACAAAAGCAAAAATTGGTTGACTCATAAAATCGTAGATTTTAAAGGTTAAACAAAACAGAATAAGTTATTGACTTTCAGTCAATTTCACGAGCGAAGTGGTGGTGGTGAAAGACCGAATCCCACCAATCCCACTCGACCGCCCAGTATCCACCTACGTGCTTACGATCGAGCGCCCGCTGGCCCTCGTATGCGAGCTGGAAGTAGATGAGGTCGTCATCGGACTCGACCATAAAGTCCTCCACCCATGCGGTGGCCTCGTCTACGCTCTCGAAAGAGCGCACGACTCCCCCTTCGGGGAGTTGAAAAAAGTATGCTTTCATAAATCTTTGATTTATAGGGGTTTAACTAAAACTTCGTTTTAAACTGCGGGAGCAAAGGATGGCTCCAACATCGGATTTCCAGAGGAAATCAGCGCCTCTGCCTCCAAGCGCTCTTGCTCCAAGCGAGCGGAGCGGAGTCGAGCCATAGCCTCCTCTGGCGACTCTCCTGGAAGGAGAGTCAGCTTCATTTGTTCCTTCTTTCGAACCTTCGGTTCGACGACTTGAACCTCTTTACGAGGTTCAAACGGTTGAGCATCACCTTCGGTGATGGCATGAACAACTTTGGTCTTCACTGCTCTGCCAACTTTGTTGGCAGTAGCAGTCTTAGCTTGAGTTAACTCAAGCCCAGCAGTTGACGACCTCTTAGGTCGTCGAACAGCCTTCTTCGAAGTCTTCGACTTCGCTTTACGCTTCTCCTCTTGGAGAAGCTTATGAAGCTCCTTGTTCAGAACGGAACGTTCTGCTCTCTTGAGCTTCTTACCAGAGGTAAGAATGGCCTCAATCTCAGCCTTACGGCTGGTCTTGGAAGCCGACTTCGAAGCCTTCGGCTTCGCCTTAGAAGCCTTTGGCTTCTTCTTTGACTTCGAAGCCTTTGGCTTCGGTTGCTCCTTCGGAGCATCGATGGAGTCAATGAACTCCGACAACGAAGCTAAAGCTTCGATAGCCAACTGCTTCTTAGAAGCAGAGGGGTTGAACATCAGGCTGTTTACAGCCTTTTTTG
>Ga0208162_1001214_pt1 | contig 13729 bp, 20 predicted proteins | sample CB_VirMetaG_4_FD_184539 | JGI IMG/M metagenome (GOLD analysis project Ga0208162, IMG submission 184539) | Freshwater to marine saline gradient viral communities from Chesapeake Bay - CB_1508_1M Viral MetaG (SPAdes) (version 4) | ecosystem: Environmental > Aquatic > Marine > Coastal | place: USA... | reverse complement strand
GTGGTGTATCTTATGATCCCCATGCAAAGAAGGAAGTTGAAACCCACACCATTCTTGAGACCTATCGTGGTGTCAAGCATGAGGAAAAAGTGGAGGTTGCAAAATGAAGAACGTAGTTAAAGCAAATTGGCTCTCTGTCATCAAGGCAAAACAAGTCAAGGAACAAAAACTACACCAAGCGCAACTTTGTATGGCAGGTCACTGTACAACAAAGAGGTGAAAATGGATAACTATGTCTATCATCATGATGACATGGATAAAGAAAATAGACCACCTGCTTGCTATCAATTAACATATAGAGGTTGCAAGTATTGGTCTTGCTATCGCATACATTTAAGAGAATGGTTCGAAAAGATGATGTCTTTTCAACCAATACTTAACAGGAGGGGATAAACCCCCTCTTTTTTTATAGGTACATTTACGGATTTACATTTTCTTTGGGATCATGTATATTAATAATGTGGTCGGGAGAACATCATGTAAGAAAACTATTTTTTTTATTATGAACTAAAAATCTTGTAAGTTTGGAGGAACCGTAATGAAGAATTTGGTATCATACAATCAATTAGATGAATGGCGACATTTTGAGAAAACTGTTGATGAATTGGAGATGGAACTTGATCTGATTAATGATTACTATGAGTGCCTAATTGAATGTGACGACGACCAAGCATCATGTAAACGAATTTGCAGGAGGATATTGTCCAGCTAATCCGCGCTTTGGGGGGTTGACTGCCCCCCTTTTTTTGTGTAAAATTAGATATGAATGCACATAAGTATGGACAAAGAAAAACTCAAACTTATTGTAAAAAATCTCAAATCTCTTGTAGAAGTTTTGGAATCTGAAGTGTACTCTGATACTCAGAGATATTTGGATCCATCTCTACATGATTATGATGAAATTTTTGAAGACGACGACGGCTACCCTGACTGAGAATTAAATGACTGTTAAACTTGTTTCTATCACCCCTGATGCTGAAGCGACGATGGGATACGTTGCTCGTGTCAGTAATCCCGCAAACCAAGAGAATCCTAACGTTGCGGGTCTTTTGAAGTATTGTATCAAACATAATCACTGGAGTGTATTCGAACAATCGTTCATGACTCTAGAGATTGAGACTACTCGTGCAATAGCGGCTCAAATTTTGCGTCACCGTTCATTTACATTTCAAGAGTTTTCGCAACGTTATGCTGATTCTTCCTTACTCGCAGAGACGATACCAGTTCCAGAACTTCGTCGTCAAGATACAAAGAATCGTCAAAATTCTATTGATGACATTGATTCATTTACGATTCAAAAGTATCAGATGCTGATTCAGGATCACTTTAGACGTGCAATGTCATTGTATCAAACAATGCTTGATGAAGGTATTGCAAAAGAGTGCGCTCGTAATGTTCTTCCTCTCTGCACTCCGACTCGTATCTATATGAGTGGTTCATGTCGTTCATGGATTCACTATATCAATTTGCGTTCTGCAAATGGAACACAGAAAGAACATATGGACATTGCTAATGCTTGTAAAGAAATCTTCAAAGAACACTTCCCAACTTGTGCAGAAGCTTTGGAATGGTGATATATAAATTGTCTGCGATATTGTAATATGTACTACCAAACTAATTCCTTATCAAAAGACAATGCACCAACTGTTTGCAAAATTTTAGATGTAAACGGTGAAAAGTGTATTGTGGAATATATGCAAAACGGAGAGGTTTTTACAAAAGAACTTCCAACAGAAGATATTAAAAAATTAGACTATTCTGAACAAGATATTAGTCAATAAATAATTTATATTGAAATACTAACAAAATGGCAACTTATCCTGTAGTAAATACAAAAACCGGAGAACAAAAAGAGGTAGTTCTCAGTGTTCATGATTGGGATCAATGGAAGGAAGATAATCCCGAATGGACTCGGGATTGGTCAGATCCTTCCACATGTCCATCTCCGGGAGAAGTTGGAGAGTGGAAAGATAAACTCATTTCCAGAAATCCAGGCTGGAATGACGTTCTACATAAAGCCTCAAAAGCCCCTGGTTCACGAGTAAAGAAGATCTAGTATGCCTGCAAGAAAAAGAAAGAATGATCCTACCAGCGGAATTGGTAGTATGAGTGCAAAACAAATGAGAAGGAAGAAACCAATCAATACCGATTTGATGGTTGACATCCAACCCATGACTGAGAATCAAACTAAATTCTTTGACGCTTATAAAGAAGGTAAAAATCTTTTTTCTTACGGAGCTGCTGGTACGGGTAAAACATTTATTGCTCTGTACCACGCATTAAAAGATGTTCTTGATGAACATACACCATATGAAAAAGTGTATATTGTGAGGTCGTTGGTTTCCACGAGAGAAATTGGATTCCTTCCTGGAGATCATGAAGACAAGGCTGCACTTTATCAAATTCCATATAAAAATATGGTAAAATACATGTTTGAACTTTCTTCAGATTCTGACTTTGAAATGTTATATGCAAACCTCAAAGCACAAGAAACCATCTCATTCTGGTCTACTAGTTTTATTCGTGGTACTACTCTCGATAACGCAATTGTATTGGTCGATGAGATGCAAAACTTGAACTTTCATGAACTTGATAGTATAATTACACGTATTGGTGAAAATAGTAAGATTCTATTCTGTGGTGATGCTACTCAAACAGACTTACAAAAAACCCACGAAAAAAATGGGATTCTAGATTTTATGAAAATTATTCGTGCAATGGAATATGATTTTTCCACTGTAGAATTTGGAGTTGATGATATCGTTCGTTCTGGACTTGTCAAAAACTATATTGTTACTAAGTTGGCTATGGGTATGTAATGTTTGTTCATTTAGATTATTTGAAAGATGAAGTTGATTTAGAAGCACAAAGTATCGAAGGGACTCGTTTTTACAAAGTCCCTTCTGGTAAGTTGTATCCTTCTATTACTTCTATCACGAGTTTTTACGGTAGAAAAAAGTTTATTGAATGGAGAAAAAAAGTAGGAGACGAAGAAGCTAATCGCATCACTCGGATCGCTACTGATAGGGGAACTAAATTCCATGATCTTGTTGAGAAGTATATGCTTAACGAGAACGTAGATGATTATAATCCACTACCAACAACTAAATTCCTTTTCCTTAAGGCCAAACCATTTTTAGATCGTATAAATAACATACATGCTTTAGAAAAGTCACTTTATAGTGACTACTTAGGACTTGCGGGTCGCGTAGATTGCATCGCTGAATACGAAGGGGAACTCGCAATCATTGACTTCAAGACTTCAAAGAAAATTAAACCAGAAGAGTGGATTGAAAACTACTTTGTTCAGGAAGTGGCATACGCTTGCATGTATTATGAAATGACTGGTATTCCAGTTAAAAAATTGATTACCATAATGGTAGCTGATAATGGAGAATGTTTTGTTTATGAAAAACGCAACAAAGATTACTATATTAAACTTCTTACCAAGTATATCCGAGAGTTCGTCGCTCATCACACAGAAACCTATGCAGAACAACACTGAAGATGTAAACAATCTAATAAAGGAGAAGTTTCTCTGTCAGTCCAAGTTCGCACAAGACATCGAATATCTTGTAATGACTTCCAAGATTAATTATATTGAAGCCATCGTCACATATTGTGAAGAGAATGGTATTGAATTTGAGTCCGTGTCTAAACTAATTTCAAAACCATTGAAAGAGAAACTGAAACACGAAGCAACTCAATTAAACTTTTTGAAAAAAACAAGTCGTGCTAAACTAGTATTCTAATGACGCCAATCGAGGTATACAAAACGTACCTGGCATTTAAGAATCATTTCACTAAACCAAACTACGACTATTTCCAATATTGCGGGAAGTCTAGAGCTTCAAAAGAATCGTTCAACAAAAGAAAAGATCGTTACTTTTTCGAACGAATGTCTCGTCAGAAATCTGATGACGAGATTAAACAATACTTCCTGGCAAATTTTGTAGAATGTGATGATCCATCTAAACTATGGATCGGTGAAATTATTGAGTCAGGTGAACAGAATTATTCTAACTGGTTAAAGAGATCCCAAAGTCTTTACTATATGTTCAAGACTGAGGCTGAAGTCTTTGTACATAAAGATACTTTTGAAGATCTCTTTGCCGTCAAGGGTTCATCACACCCAGAAATCCTTAAAAAGTATTTACAAAAAGGCATATCTATAGAAACTTTTGTTATAATGGATATGATCTTAAAGTTTTCTAAAAATTTTGACAAACAATTACTAGATCCAGTGTGGGAATCCGTCAGTTTACGCATCAAGAAATACAAATCTTTCCTAAATATTGATAAGGAAAAGTATACAAAGACACTGAAGGAGATAGTATTGTGAGTGGATTTTTTCAATCCGAAATTGTAAGAGAATCCATCAAAGAGATGGAACAACTGCAACAACAAATCATAGAAGAAACTTTCAAAGCTCCCATGATGAGTGGTGAAGAAAAGAAAGAACATGTTGAATTGATGAGAACTTTTCTGGAAAAACAAAAAAACTTGTATTTCCGACTATCATTATCCGATGATCCAGAAGCACAAGAAATGAAAGAAAGAATTCATGATGCTGCGGAATTTCTAGGATTTGGAAGTAATAATATCAATGAGTTATTTTCTGAAATGGAAAGAACTCTAGAGAGACTAGATAACATAGCAGATATGGGGGAGTAACATGACCTCGCACTACAAGATCACCTCTTCATATTGTTATCACGAAGGTGAAATTGTAGATATGTTTTTCATAAATGGAATTCCTTTTACATTTGATGACATTCCTGTAATAATGCAAGATGATCCATATGTTCAATGCGAAGCAAATAATAATTATTCGTACACAACTGAAGATATGTACCGTTGGTCAAACTATTTGATTGACGAAGAGTGCCATCCACTTTTATTCGAGATGGAACTGGCAAATCCAGAGGAAATGCCACGAGACTAGGGCTTGACATCCCTTCTTGCACCTTGTAAGATAAAGTCGTCCCAAAGGCCAAATCCCAACAAATACGGAGAATACAAACATGTCTTTTGCTGATCTTAAGAAACAGTCCCGTGCTGGTTCGTTGACTGATAAACTGATCAAGAAAGTCGAAAAACTGAATAGTGGAGAAGGTGGTGCTGATGACCGCTTCTGGAAGCCTGAAGTCGATAAGGCTGGTAACGGTTATGCAGTGATCCGATTCCTTCCTGCGCCTGAAGGATGTGAACTTCCCTGGGCACAAGTCTGGAGCCATGCGTTCCAAGGCCCTGGTGGTTGGTATATTGAGAACTCCCTGACCACGATGGGTCAGAAGGATCCTGTGTCCGAACACAACCGTGTTCTGTGGAACAGTGGTTCTGATCGTGATAAGGAGACTGCTCGTAAACAGAAACGTAAACTGTCTTACTACGCAAACATCTACGTTGTTGCTGATCCTGCACACCCCGAGAATGATGGTCGTGTGTTCCTCTACAAGTTCGGTAAGAAGATCTTTGACAAGATCACCGAAGCGATGCAACCTCAGTTTGCAGATGAAGAAGCCATCAACCCCTTTGACTTCTGGCAAGGTGCGAACTTCAAACTGAAGATTCGTAAGGTTGAAGGTTACTGGAACTATGATAAGTCCGAGTTCGATCGTGTCGAACCTCTGATGGATGATGATGATAAACTGGAGAAGATCTATAACAACCTGAACGATCTCAATGAGTTCAGTGACGCTAAAAACTTCAAGACCTATGAGGAACTGAAGAAGCGTCTAGACTACGTTCTGGGAGTCCGTGGCACGCCTAAGACTCAAGACCCTGAACTAGTCGCTGAAGAGGAACAATGGGAGGCCGAACGTCGTGGAGAGTCCACTCCTCAGCGTTCTACTCCTTCTTATGAGGCACCGCAAACCACTTCTCGTGTTGAGGAAGATGATGAGGATGCAGATGATGCACTGAGTTACTTCCAACGACTCGCAGAGTCTTGATGATATGAAAAGATTTCTTCCTTTGATAGTGTTATTTTCTTTATCAAGTCCCGCTCAGGCTATAACTTGGAAAGAATTCTGGGAACCTTTTAGTCATGGTTACCATCATTACCATCCTACTCCCAGAAGACACTATCATAGGGAGGATGAAATATGTACAAAAGAAACATATCGAGAAGAATATATTCCTGGAGATATTCATAGACCAGGATATGTGAGAAGATATAGAGATCGTTACAGAGTTCCCTGTCCCTGACAGGGATTTTTTTGTTTATACTCCAGTTAGATTTGGATTATATGTTCCTTTTAATGTACTGCTAATATAATCTTTTGATTTTTTATCGTATTTCATAATATTTCTCAATTCGGTAATTATAACTGATATATACTCTCTCTTGAGAATAAGAATTTGTCTCTTTTTGTCATTTAGTTTAACTTCATAATCGTAATTTGACACTGGAACACAAGAATCTTTTCCAGATACTCTAACTATAGATGACGTGATTGGATTGAAGTATTGCAATTCTTCGGTTACTTTCTCTTGCCAATCGGTTCCATTCCATCTCCAAGTCGTATTGTTTTGAGAATATGTATCGTTAACATTTGTGTTTACAATATCAGCTGGTGCAGAAATTGAAAATGTTGGAGAATTTACATAGTTTTGTCCACTATCAAAAATAGTAATTGTAGATATTCCACTGTTAGTTACATTAAATGTAAATACCGCATTTCTAGAGACTGGAGCATTATCTATCGTAATACTAGGTGGAGTTGTATAGCCAAAACCAGGATTGGTTATGGTTATTGTTGTGACTATTCCTGCTGTTATACTTGAGATTCCAGTTGCAGTTACTGCAGTAAATGGATTATCAAAAGTAATAGTTGGTGGTTCTGTATAACCAAAACCAGAGTTAATTATAGTTACAGAATCCACAGAACTATTAGACACTGTAGTGGTGGCCTCAGCAACAGCTGTTAGTCTGTATTGATATAGTTTATTATTATTTGCGGGGTTGTTGCCGCTTATCAAAACATCTTTTCTGTCAGATCTAACATAAACATCAACTGGAGATGCAATTTTGTCTCCAACAAAATATTGTGATCCATATGACGCTGTTGTAATATCCCAAGGTGTTGATAAAGTAAACTCCAAGATTGATCTTACATCGGAACCAACTACAAATATTTTAGACCCATCTTCAAAGAAAGTGAATCCAGCAACTGAATTTTCTGTAGTTGTTGTTGTTATATTTAAAGTATTTCCCGTGGTTGTTGCTGTTGTAATATCCCAAGGTGTTGTTAATTCATACTCTATGATTGAATCACTGGTGTCTGCTTCCAATAAGTAGAAGAAATACCCATCCGATTTAAATCTAATTCCTGCAGGAGTGGGGATAACAATTTCATTCAATAAAGATGCTGATGTAATATCCCAAGGTGTTGATAGTGAATATGATGCCAGTTTGAAATTAACTCCAAAAGCACCAACTACAAACATGTAGTCTCCATCTGGACTCAATTCGATACCAGTTGTATAACTGAACTCTGAACTTATGTTTAGTCCATCATTGAATGTTGCTGTTGAAGCGTTCCATGGAGTAGTTAAGTCATATTCTCTTACTAATTGAGAACTAAACAAACTTGATGTGTATATTTTAGAACCATCAGATCTAACATACATTCCCTCCAATCCATCACCGATGACATTAATTGAGTTTGTTACAAAGAAACCCTCAGAAAATACGTTTGGTGGGAAACTAAATTGGACTGATGGTGCTGTAAGACCATATCCAATACCACCGTCTAAACTTAGGATTGCATCAACTTTACTCGAATTTGATCCAGTTCCAAGACCACAGGTAGCAATTGCAACAGTTGACGTTGGCGGATCTTCGAAAACTACATTTGGATTTACATTGTACCCGTCACCACCATCTAAACCTGCAACAAAGCTAACAGTAAAGTCGGTTATTAAGGATGAAGCGGAAGCGTTTGCGGTATTTGGAGGCAAACTTAGAAATACACTGGTCGATTTTATATCATATCCATTACCAGGTTCTACAATGTCCACACTTACCAATTCTCCATCTACAATTACTGGATTTATTACTGCCTGTGTTCCTGGTAGTGTAATAGGTGGAAAAGTAATACCTGGCGGGTTTTCTGTTATAGTTTCATATTCTGGTGCATCATAAAAAGCTTTATCTACTAATAAACCTTCTGGTAATATCTGTCTTTTAAAATCATCAAGAATCGCTATAGTTTCATAATGATGAATATCATTAATATTATCACCATACTTATCGTTTAAGAATTTATTAAAAGAACTGCCCTGTAAAGGCCACTCAGATTGAATATCGGTTATATTATTTGTTATTAGGATTACCCAATCAAGTTCTGGATCCCCGTAGAGTTTTTCTGCAACTTGATCTGGTCTCTCATCTCCAACGATAGTATAATTTTCAGAAGCAGCAACTAGACCCAGAAGATCATCTCGTATCTTCGCTCTTTTAAAGAAGTTCTTTACTATAGTAACTTCATCATTTGACAGATCTTTATTTAATCTGTTATTGATTTGTATGTTTGGTAGTTCTCTGAAGTATCCCATATTAGTAACCTACCGATTCGTTGTTAACTGCACTTAAATCATTTCTACTACTTAGAACATTCTTTTGATAATCAGTATCAAATACTGGTTCAAGTTCAACAAAAGACATTGTTATTGAGACGGAAACTGGTTGACCACTCTCATAAGCTGCCCAAACTTGATCTGGAGTATAATCACAATTAAACTTAGTCAAAGCGCAGGTCTTAAATCTATTTACACCATCAATGAGTCTGTTATTATTTGTTTTATATTCCAACTTAAAAACATTTGGAGTTCCCAGAAAGAATGATGCACTTCCAGAACTAGCAGTTTTTTTCTTAGCTGCCATTCCTTGTTTGAAAAATCTAATAATTCTACGAACCGTTGATGCCTCAGTAGAACTCCTTGGACTTAACCGATAAGTGAAACTAAATTCTCTTAAAGTTGGTCCGTTGAATAATAAATCAAGGTTTGAGTTAGGAACTATTCCAGCACCTCTTGCAAGAATGGATTCTGTTTCTATCCCCTGCCCCTGCATTTTAAGAATTTTCGAAGCAAGTGATGATCCTGCGAGAGTTCCCAAGTTTTGACTAACTCCGCCATTGCTCGCAAGATCTATAAGATTTTTAATTAATAGTCCAGTTCCTCCACCAACGCCAGCAATCGACCCCGTGACCATTGCTGCAAGAGCACCACCAGGATCCCCAAGAGTATTACCAGCAAGAGCTGCTGATAAATTATTCATGGAGTCTGGTCCCCAGTTAACAGAGTTTCCATCTGCCACTTTATTTGGCATAGGTAAAAACGTCATGCCAACAAGTTCTTGTAAATTACTATCCCTTTGTATTCCACCATCCAATGCCGAGAAATTTCTACTGAATATAGCAGTTCCTGCTGAGGGTCTATACTTATATTGAGAGATTTGGAAATAGTCTTGTTGATCTATGTCCATATCATTTGGATATATTAGATCATCTCCAAATAGTTCCTTTTCATTTCCAGCTCCAAATTGTCCACTAGTAATACTAACATTATCTAAATTATCTTGGAGATTGAATATTCCGTTTGCTAAATTACCTAGTCCGAAAGGTCCACCACTACTTTGTTGACCATTACTGTTTCCATTATTTTGAGATGATGTATTTTTTGATGGATCAGTTGATGTTGCAGAAACTGGAGAATTGTTTTGAACCCATTGAGGTAAAACAGCGTTCTTTGCATTTCCACCAACATTTGTATGAGCAGTCTTGACTAGATCTATTATACTGTTGTGAATACTATCTTGTTGCTGTTGCGTAATACTTAAAGTTGAACCCAAATTCGTAAAACTTCCATCTTGGTATATTGGTAGACTACTTTGAGAAGCACCCTTTTCAATGACTCGGACATTACCATTAGTCGGATCATATTCTAAGTTGTAATCAGTTCCATTTATATCTTGAAATGAGAAATTTTTTATTCTAGAATACGCCACTTAAGATTTACTCCAGGCTTTATGGTTTGGATAAGGTTGACCTCTCTCATCAACAAATTTTTCAGTAGGTAATAATGCAACGGAGGGCCAATCCTTTTCCGGAACTCTTAAAAATCCTCCACTGACTCCAGAAAAGAAATAACGATGAATAGTATTGCGAGGTACACCTATAGTGTTGCCATTATTTATTAGACCTTTTGCAACTCCTTCTCTTACCTTTCGATTTAAATAATGTAAGTTTGTACCTATGAAATATCCTTGACGAAAATTTATTTCGGTGATGTAAGTTAATGGTTGTGTATCATAGAACTTAAGTCCAGGGGTGGATGCTCCATAAATGAAGAAATATAATCTACCAACCTCAATTCCACCAGTGTCAATTTCGTGAATACTAAACTGTTCAAGTTCCCCAAGATATTGTCTGAGTTCTCCAGTGTAAGTGTCACTCTTGACGTTCTTTCCTTTGAATTTTTTGATCAGATCGTATCCAAAACCTTCTCCAGGTTGGAATATTCCGTCGAAACTCATATGCCTAGATCCTCCTCTGTCATGATTCTAAACTCATAGTTACGATCTGCACAATATTCTTTTGCGGCTTCCCACTTTGCTTGATTGACAACCCATGTTTGAACACTATATGCCCACGATTTAGTTCTTCTCTTAGGATTTCTTTCAGGCATTTTTACTTCTTTTTTTGGTTTTATTTCAATTACAACCGTTCTAGTTTTTCCATCCTTATCTTTGTACTTAACGAAGAAGTCTGGAAAATATCTGTGTATTCTATTGTCAAGTGGTGAACGATATGGTATCCAAAATTCTTCTGATTGCCATTGGTTAACGTTTTCATTCAAGTCACAATATCTCATAAACTTTCTTTCCCACAAAGAACGATAAATGATATTAGTTGGATTGCCCTTATATTTTTGTGGGTTAGTTGGTTTGTATTTTCCCTTGTAACTCATATACATAGTATAGATCCTTAAGAAATATTTATAGATGGCTGAACCGTTCAGACCAGATTACTCATCAAATTCATATAGAGTAGATCCGATATATGCACGGATGACTCTTCCAAGGGGAACAAATGATGGGAAAGGGTCACTTCCTAGTGTTCAGGATTTATTTGGAGAATTATCTCAAACCAGTCAATATAAAGTAACACTACATCTTGGAGATACTTACACTGGTGGTAGTGCAGATTCCGATGTTAATTCTTGGTTGATTAGTTGTGGAGTTCTCGGTGATAGTCTTTTTAGTGGCAATAATGCTAATATAAATTCTCTTCGTTATGAATTTATGGTTTACAGGACTTCTCTTCCTGGAGCAACTCTATCATTAAGTGAAGAAGTTGGATCTAGACAGGGTGTTAGGGAAAAATTTGTCAATAGAAGAGACTTTGAAGATATTACGATGGAGTTTTATGTTGATGCTGAATATGGGATTATAAGATTATTCGAGGAGTGGTTAAATTTTATAAATCCACTGTATGATTCTGGTGGTAGACCCCGCACAGGAAATCCTCGTGGTGGAGTTGGCCAATTTGATAGAAATCAAATTTTTAGATTTAGATACCCAGACACTTATAAGAGAGAATTATCAATAACAAAATTTGAAAGAGATATGTTTATTGATGATACAACAGGTAAAGTTGTTAGATCGCCATCAATGTTGACTTATAGATTTATTAATGCTTTCCCAACACAAATAACTGCTATACCTGTTACATATGAAGGAAGCACAATTACAAAAACAACTGTTAATTTTACTTACGACAGATATGTAATATTGAATCATCAGGGTCAGGGTAATGCAACAGATGCATTTGGTTCTATTGAAAATATAATAACTCAACGACCAGCTATAACTTTCTCGGACAGATCTTAAAATGGTCCAATAAATAAATTTAATTGATTATATAATTTTAAATGCCATTACCAAAGATATCCACTCCAACATATGAATTGGAACTACCTTCGACGGGAAAAAAGATCAAGTATCGTCCTTTTCTAGTTAAAGAAGAAAAAGTTTTAATCTTGGCTTTAGAAAGTCAAAATGTAAAACAAATTACAACTGCAATTAAAGATGTATTAAAAGATTGCATTCTAACAAGAGGCATAAAAGTAGAAAGTTTACCTTCTTTCGACATCGAATACATTTTCTTAAATGTTAGAGGAAAGTCTGTTGGGGAAGCAATTGATTTGGTTGTAACATGTTCAGATGATGGTGAGACTCAAGTTCCAGTCAAAATTTATGTTGATGAAATTCAAGTTCAAAAAGATTCGGAACATAATCAGGAGATAATGTTGGATGGTGAAATTGCTCTCAAAATGAAATATCCATCATTAGATCAATTTATCAAGAATAATTTTGATTTTTCCTCTGATGAATCGGTATCAACGATTGAAAAGTCTTTTGATATCATCGCTTCGTGCATTGATTCGGTTTATACAAAAGAGGAAGCATGGTCTGCATCAGATTGTACTAAAAAAGAACTCATTGAGTTCATTGAAGGTATGAATACGGACCAATTCAAAAAAATTGAAAAGTTCTTTGAAACTATGCCAAAACTATCCCATACTTTTGAGGTAACAAATCCAAAAACAAAAGTTAAAAATACCGTAACGCTGGAGGGATTAACGAGTTTTTTCGACTGATAATGGCTCACATGGAATTGGAGTCATATTATCGAATTAATTTCGCTCTCATGCAGTTCCATAAATACTCTTTGACTGAGATTGAAAATATGATGCCTTGGGAGAGAGACATTTATCTCGCTCTGTTGAAACAACATATAGAAGAGGAAAACGAAAAAGCTAGACAGGCAGCAAACCGTGGCAATTAAACCAGCAATCAATCCAGGAGTTACGCAGAGCAATAAAAAGGCTAGTGCTTCTGGTGCTGTGAATTTTTTGGGGGGTGGATCTCCTCTAGGCAATTCAGTTGTCACATCTGCTGCGAATAAAATTGTTGGATTTCAAAGAGGAGGAACCGCTGCAGTCGCTCCCAGAACTCCAGACTTGGGATCAATTATTCAAACTTTATCTAGTAATATATTATCGAATGTTCAAAATAATTTACAATCAATAAATCAAAATATACAACAAGTAATTGAAAATAGATTTTCTGAACAACTTCAATCAAATCAGGAACAAGTAGAAGAAGCTACATCAAATCCCCCTAATAAAATACTGCAAAACTTTTTAGATCTTTATAGAAACGCTATTGGTTATATTCAGTTTCTTGGAGATAGAAGAAATATAAAAAGACTTGGTGATAATTTAAAGGCTCTTCAAGACACATTTTCAGAGTCATTTAGAATTGGTATTTTAATAAGAAAAACTATTGTAAAAATAGTAAAACAACTTTCCAATCTACCAAGAGCAAGCACTGGTCCTGGTGGAATAAACATGGATATCAATGTACCTGGCGGCCGTCTTAAAAGACAAGCTTCAGGTCGCAAAGGAAATTTGGCTAAAATGCTTTTGGGTGGCGCAGCTCTTGCTGGCGGTGCTGCATTAGCTACTAAGTCTGTTAACGCAATAACAACACAACCAGTTTCTGCCGGACCCATTACTGAAATGGGATCTGGTGGTATAGATGGGTTCTTATTAGATAAATTTTCCCAAATACTTGATAGATTTGACCGAGCATTGAGATCTTTTGCTAAAGGAGCTGAAACTTCTGGTTCTTCCTCAAGTGGAAGTGGCGTATTTA
>Ga0208162_1001211_pt1 | contig 13744 bp, 28 predicted proteins | sample CB_VirMetaG_4_FD_184539 | JGI IMG/M metagenome (GOLD analysis project Ga0208162, IMG submission 184539) | Freshwater to marine saline gradient viral communities from Chesapeake Bay - CB_1508_1M Viral MetaG (SPAdes) (version 4) | ecosystem: Environmental > Aquatic > Marine > Coastal | place: USA... | reverse complement strand
CTGACGTAAAATTCTGTACTACCTCAGTCATCCCTGATTCTGGGGTAAATGTCATATAGACTTGTCCTCGTCTATCTAGGGTACGAGTAATACATTGTGAATAGATATCTTGTGGTGGTTCTTCGTCTAGCCACACCAAATCTATAGACTCCCCCATAAATTTTTCAGCACCCATTTCATATGCTTTAAAGGCAACACGAGACCACCCACCTGATGTATGTTTAACAAGGACTGACGAATGTGCATTAGGCACTCCAGGTTTCCTTGTAGTTTCTCCAATGAGATGTTTAGGAACTGATCCTTTTCCTTTATCTCTTGGGTTGTCTGGTTGCCCAAATAATTCTCTTTGACAGATATCACGTGTGGTTTCATTACTAGCACCACATACCCATGCTCTTATTGGCTCTTTAAAGCGTTTTCCTTTCCACCAACTAGGGTACTCACCTGTAAGATGGATAGCCATCTCCATAGCCCCTACATAGGACTTTCCCACCCTGTTTGCTGCCATAAGTAACCTTTGGTTAGCTTCTTTACCACTATCATGGAATCTTGATTGAAAAGCATAAGGTTGATAGTAGTTTAATCTATTGGTCTGTTGGCGAGTCTTAAGAGTGGATATGATCTCATCTATTCTTTGTGTATCTGTAGACATAGTTATCCACCACCTATTGTAATGATTTTTTTTCTAATTACAACTATATCTTGTGTTTTTTGTTAGATTGAATCAGCACATGTTGTGTTTTAGTTGGGGCAAGTAGCTTTACCCCAACCAGAGAATTGTTATGCTTGGTAGCTGAACCAAACAATATCATTGTAGTTTTTCTTCCATCCAGTTGTCAATAACATCTTTACTCCACACCGAAATACGATTCATCTTCTTAGGTTTAGGGAATTTACCCTGCCTAATCCAGGTATAGATCGTTGATGGTTTTGCACTAGTAACATTGTATAAGTCTTTCATTCTGTAGACTTTTGATATTGATAAGTCTCTTGTCTTGTCTTGCATAGTATTGTCTCCTATTGTTTTTAGTCATTGTATTACATCTGTGATCTATATACAACATATCGTATATACACTTATATTTCCCCAAGAGAATATGGATAGAACTATATATATATAAATCAAGCCCTGTGGGGGGTTGTGCCTTGTTCCCGTTCTTCTCTTTTTCTTCATCAATCAATCAATTAATCATACAAATACAGGGCCATATATAATTATTTTATATTCAGATATAGGCCTATTTATTTTGAAGCGTGTAGTTTATATCTATGTACGTTTATCCAGACAAAAAAACAAAACATAAAACCAAACATAAAAGACAAATAATAAATATAATATCTTCTTGTTATTGTTTATATACTTACTTCTTAGAGTAATGGCTTGTAATTAAAGGATTTTTGGCGTTTTTGTTTTATAGATTTATGGCCAGATTATGCTATGTTTTTTTATTTGTCATGTCTAACTATTGCATAATGGATTTATATCATATATTGTTATAAATAATTAATTAATATTGCGGAATATTAAGAAATGAAAACACTAGAATTATTCTGTGGAACAAAGTCTTTTTCTAAGGTAGCGGATAGCTACGGATACGAAACACTTACTTTAGACAATGATAAGCAATTTAACGCCGATTTATGTTTAGATATATTAGACTTTGATGTATCAATGCTTAAAGGATATAAGCCAGATATTATCTGGGCAAGTCCACCTTGTGAGACTTTCAGTATTGCGGCTATTAGTCATCATTGGAATAGTCACAAATTAGATAAAAAAGCTATAGTCAAGCAAACATTTGCCGATTTAAAAATATCAGATATCAAAGAGCCAAAGAGCAAAGCGGCCATATTAGGAATTAAAAAAGTCAAGAAGACTATAGAAATTATAAAAGAGTTAAACCCTAAATATTTCTATATAGAAAATCCACGTGCAACACTTAGGAAACTATTGGCGGGTTATTGGATAGATGAAACGGGAAATATTGCCAATTATGACTTAATTCCATTTGATAGGAATGTTATTAGTTATTGCCAATATCAACCAGAAGAGAATTATGGAAACGTAGGCCGTAAACCAACGGATATTTGGACCAATAACATACAATGGCTAGAAACGGCTAAGATATGCAAAAACGGTGACCATTGCCACGAATCCGCAAAGCGTGGCTCAAGAACGGGAACACAAGGCCTAAACAAAGTTCAAGCGGGTGCAATTCCGCCTTATTTATTTCATGATATATTCATGAATACTAAACGACAAGAATTGAGAAAAACGGCTAATAAACAAGATTCGAGCATAATTTATCTATAATTTATTAATTAATCTGTTGATCGTCAGGCAATAAAATATTAAGATAACCTATCTAGTTAATTTCTAGATATTCCGCAAAGTAAAGGCCGCATTTAGCGGCCTTTATTAGTTTATATTATATAAATTTTAGCTTTTCTTGTTTAGTTTTTCCATAATTGGAATGATTAACATACCTAATAAGCACCCTATAACAGTATAAAGCATCATTTCAAAGTTAAGAGTTACCGCAAATCCTGTAGCGTCTGAAAATGTATTACCTAAACCCGCACATATACAAGCAACCATCAAAGCGTTATTTTTAGAGTTTATGTTAAATTTACGTTCTAAATAATTTTCTATAGATAAGAAACTATAATACATGCCTAGAATTAATATAAAATTGTCCATAAAACCAAATATAATAAAATCGATCATTTTTTACCCCCTTTCAATATTTCTTTTGCCATTTGTAAGTTTTTTTTATCTTCATCTGTTGCAAAGAATAGAATCGGTAAACTAGACATATGTTTTATCCATGTTCTAAGTTCTTTTTTTGATAAAGATTTTAACCATTTTTCCATTATTTAGCCCTCTATCGTGTTTAATAAATATTTTTTAAACTCTGAAACATTTAAATTCATAGGTGAGCTATCATTTAACCCATTATATTTAATAATTTGTACCCATGTATTAAATGCCTTATATGAAATTGGAAAATCATTTACATATTCATTTAAAAATATCCACTTGTTTTTATTTTTTAATCTTTTGTTATTTGCTAGTTTTATAAACTCTTTTGTATTCATTTTTTAACCCTCTATAAGTTTATTATGTTCTTTTTTAAATAATGAGATACTTTTAATATCATATCTAGACATCATCTCAAATTGATTTAACATTTGAAATATTGCTTGATACTCATTTTTAGCACCATAAAACGCAACATGTAAACCTTGTATGTTAGGTATTTTTGCCACAATTCTATAAATATTATTTTTCATTTTAGCACCTCGATTATCTGCGTTTCTTTGCTGCCTAATGTATAGCAAATCATGCAATCCTTACATTTACCCGTGCAATTAGGTTTTATTTCGCTATCTTTTGTAATTACATTGAATGTCTTATCAAAATAAGCGGGAATTTTTCGCATTGGTGCGTTAAATTTTGAATTACTAAAGATGAGTATTAGATTATTTGGTTTTTTATTGGTTTTAAAACATTCTTTTACTAGCTGATATTGTTTCGTCCATAGCGTGAAAGTAACATCATCATTTTTATTACATATATTTATATAATTTATTAAATGAGTATTATTAATTAATTCACCATGAGAATGAAACCTAACAACCTTAGTATTAAAGAATTTAGGCAATAAATCCCGATCAATTATAGATTGAGATAATTTATCGCTATTTTCTTGCCATGCTATACCATTAGATTTCCAGCGTTTTATTTGTTTTTTACTATAACAATCATCTTTAAATGCACATTGATGAAGACAAAAGCCATTACTCATAGTATTGGTATTAATGCTGGGTATAAATTGCATTTTCCCGTTACCGTTAGTTATTTTTATATATTGTGTATTCATATATTAATATCCTAATATTTGTTAGTTGTCTTATTATTATCTATAAATTGGATGTTTACAAGCCCTAATTATTAAGCTAGGTTATGAAATATATGATATGAAAAAAATAGATTTTTCTATTTTAGGCGGGTTTTTTTCTTTTTTTTTGATCAAATGACATTCGACTATAATTGTCTGGAATCGACTATAATTGTCTAGTTTATGTGGGCCTATCAGAATTGTATGGTCGTTGTTTGCTACCTTTACCCATGTCTACTCCACTTTCTTAAACATTCATCAAAGTATTCATCTATTGTTTTTGGTTTTTCTGGCTCTTTTGTTTTTATGGATTCCTCAATAAGATAATACAATTCTCTTCCTTTATCTGTATTTTCTGTACTGTCTCCATTTGTTTTAATACATTCATCAGTTATACCTAAATGATCTATAACTTTAAAATAAATGTTTTCAGCTATTTCACTTTTTTGATCTAAACTCATTTACTTATCCTCTCTGTATTGTTTTTCTTGTTCATTCCATTTATAAAAAGTGTAATTTCCTTTAGCTAACTCTCGTTCAGCATATTTAAATAAATTAACTGTACCCTCTTTGTTGTAGTCTTGTTTTATGTCTGCCCAATCTTTATCAAACCTTACATCTTGTATGTGTCCACTCAAACAATCTGTAGAACAATATTCATTAAATGGTCTTATATCGGTGCTAACGAAAGAATCTAGGTTTTCTTCGCCACATCTCTCGCACATTCTTTTTTTACTCATTTACTTATCCCCAACCCATTAAAATCATATCTACCTTTAGCGATATCTCTTGAATTTTCTGTTAACCATTCTTTGAAGTTTTCTCTCTTGTCGATTTTTATAGGCATAGAGAAATCTTCATCTAGCTTTTTATCTGTAATATTTACTGTTTCCATGTTTATCCTCTCTGGTAGATAGGTGTTAGTTTTGCTCCATACATAGCCATCTTGGTAGTCTTTATGTTGGCTTTCAAGGACTAAGAATCACCAACGATCTAACAACTATCTACCTTTATAACATCTCTGTTTAGTTACCCTCTAACTAAACTATAACTATTATTGCATCATATATTAGATGTTTCAAGCATTTTATCTACTTCAGCAATACATTGTGCTTTTTGCTCTTCGGTCAACATTTCAAAGGCCTTTCTGCCGATATAGTGTTGTTTACGACTTCTTAAACTAGCGAGTTTTTTGTTTTTTTCATAATATCGCTTTCTAATCTTTCTTGCCGCTTTCGGATTCTCGGCCATCCATTTATTTGCTGCCATAATAACTCCGTTTAAAAAGGAATATCTTCATCATTGAAAATCTTCTCTATTTGATTTATATCTTTTTTTGATTTTTCGTACTCTCTCATATGCTTACTAGGAATACGTTCCCCGACTGACTGATACGTTTTGTTTTCTGTATTGTGTCTTTTTGGCTCTGTTTCTGAAACCTTTAGTTTTAGATACTCTCCGCCACTTTTTGTAGTATTTTTCCATGCCGCAATGGAATAATTAGTGTCGTTGAACACTATCTTACCTGTATAATCTGGATGTGAATCTCTTTCTTTATAGTTATTCTCGAACAAAGATCCTTCCATTTCTTTATGCTTAAAGTCTGACATCATTCTTCTCCATAGATTAGTTTAATTTTATGCTCTCCTTTGAAAGCGTCTGGTTTATCTCTTAATTCTCCTTTCCCTAATAAAGCAAGTGAATATTCTTCTAACAAAGATAAGAGATAATGTTCAAACTCTGGATTCCTTTGAATTTCCCAAATTCTTGAGCCATTCATCGACCAAGAAACTAAATGTGTCTTGTCTATCTGAATACCTAATGAGTTTAAAATGTACTGTTGTAGTGATACTTGAGCCAAATATACCTTTGCTTTAACAAACTCATGCGGTTTTTTACCCAAAGAGCCACATTTTATTTCAAGTAATAAGTTATCTTCTGGAACTCTCGCATCGGGTGTGCAGCTTAAATCAACAACAGTATCCCCGCCTAAATTAAGAAAATCCTGAACGATATAGTTTTGTTGGTCTTCTAGCATTTCTACAGGCACTTTCTTATTGATAAGAATCCACTTGGCTATGCCACTGCTTTCATGCAAATTTCCAAAATCCACGTATTTCTGCATGTGTTCTGGAATACCAATTTCAGTATTATTAAGGTCAGCTTGTAACATGTCGGCTCTCTTTGTGTAAGTCCCGAAACAATAGTTTAAAGCTGATGAGCTACGAAGATTGTAACGCTTGACCAAGTTCGATTTCGCTTGTGTTGTCATTTAATTCTCCCTTTTTAATAGCGGATAAAACTGCTGTTTTTTTGTTTTTTGCTTTTGCAATCTTTTTAATCTCTGGATCATTTATTTGGCCCTTAAGATTAAGTTTTGCAGGTTTTGTATCTCCATTGTGGAAAACAGAAATACCTAGTCCAAACTTTGCTAATGTTTTAACCATACATCTTTGTTTAGTATCGTTAATATCACTTGCATTTGGGTTTGGAATTGCATTGTATTTATTATCATATACAGGTAAAAAACCCTCTTTGTAGAGATTTCCTATTTCTACTCTGCATTTAACAATGACTGTTTTATCTTCTAAAACATCTGAAGATAGCCATTTTACCTGAAATTCTGGGTAAAATAGCGACATGATGTGTTCGGCATAAGACCATTTAAGATAAGTAAAGTTACCTTTTTGCTCTGTATAACCTGTAATATCGACACCAGATAAGGTATCAAATACTGATTTATATGTATTTACCATAACTTTCCCTCTGTTTGTTATATATCCTATATATTATATTAATATAATATATTTGTATATAGATATCTTTATATTTGTTAATAAAAACAAAAACAAAGAAAAACAGAAACTATATATATAGATATATATAGTAAAGAAAAATTCTTTTATATCATATTTTTTTACTTATTTATAGCTATTTATGTTATTATCTTTGTGTAAAATATGTGTAATGGAGATAATAAATGCGACTAGGGGATGAAGAATTAGAAAAAATGATCCATGAAATATCAATTATGGGCAGTAAATTAGCTAAAGCTGAATCGACTTATGAACGGCTAGTTTATGAAATGAAACACCAAAAAGACTTAGCTTTTATAAATCTTAAAGAAGAAAAGATGACATTAAAGGAAAAGGAAGCTATTGCTAACACTCAGCCAGAAGTGTCTGAATATTACAATAAGATTGCCAAAGCTAAAGAAGAATATCTTGGTTTGCGTCACAAAATTAAGGCCCGTGAAATATGGTGCGATATGTTCAGGTCATTAAATAGTAGTAAAAAAAGAGAGATGAAGTTTGTACAAGACTTGGGTTAATTAACAATAGGAGAATAAAATGGAGTGTTTAACTTGGAAACCTGAACAACTAATAGCAGTTGCTTCTAATCTTTTGAAGGAGGATAAAAAAAACAATGAAAAAATATTTGAAAGAAAAGAGTCTCTCAATGATGAATTTTATACTTTTTTAAGAGTATTATCTAATGAATATGAATATAGATATCAAAAAGAATGTAGTTATATAAGTGAAAACTTTGCAAACGGATTACATTTTGTATCAAAAAGAAACTTAGAGTATTTGGTTTTTGAGCTAGTGTATGGCTTTATTAAACCAGAAGAAATACGAAATAAAGTAAAAGAGGAAATAGAAAGAATATCTGATCCGTCAATTACTTTTGACGAAGCGATGAAAAAACAAAATGATGGAATGATGGATACATTAGGTTTTTATTCAATTATGGGTGCTTTAGCAATAAGAATAAGTGATGGTGAAATTGATATTCATGACTTCAAAATAGATAAAAATTTGCGTAAACATCTTAAAAAAATAATGAGCCACGATAAGTTTATGCATGAACAACAAAGAAAAAAGATAGAGAGAGTACAAAATAAAAATTAACAACGGAGAGAACTATGAGAGAAAGTCAGCATAAAATGATACTTGATACACTTTTAACGGGCCAGAAAGTGACAGTCAATCAGTTAGCAACTAAACCTGTATATAGCATGTATGGTGCTAAAAGGTTGTCTGAACTTAAAGAGAGAGGTTATGATATAAGAGACCATTGGGTAGAAGCAGAGAATGGTAAAAGATATAAAGAATATTTCTTGCCAAAATCTGAGATTAATAGAGTAATGAGAGGTAAAAAGAAATGAGTATAGACAGGATGATAGGACAACAGGTTGCCTATGAACAAACTAAAAACTTTTGTACTAAACTAAAAGAAGACATAGTAAAACAAGGTTATAAAGGGCATTCTGTTCAATCTGTAATTAGATTCTGTGAATCTCAAATAGAGGGTTTAGATAATACAATAAATGGCTCACTAGACGAAATGCAAAAACAATCGGAGGGAGAAGATGATAGAGAAGATCACAGAGATTTGTAATGAACTTCCTGACATAGTTAAGGCAGTTATATTTGTATCAGCTATTAGTATCTTTTGGTCATTGGTATTGTAATGAAACCTGACAAAAGAAAAAAGATAGTAGAAGCACAAAAAATGCATGAGATTTTTAATCAAGTAAAAGCTCCTTGGCATAAAGGTAATATAAGTTATACAAAGACTATGAACTATGAGTATTTTAAGGTCAAATGGTCTACTTTAACACCAAAACAAAGAGACGAAATGTTTTTATTTGAACTAGAACTTTATGATTTTTTGTCTATTAGTATTATTAATGCATTTTATCAGCTTAACTTAGAGACAGTTGGGGAGATGAAAGACTTCTTTTTTAGTCATTCTAGCAACTATATTCTAGGCAATATGTACAACATGGGTAAAAGAAACATACAATATTTAGCTATGTTTATGTTGGAATTTTACCCAGAAGAGTTTGAAAAAAGTGATAAGAAAATAGAAGCAAAAGTGGCTAGAAAAAAGATAAAACCACATGATGTTTTTTATATCTGATTATGTATCGAAATAAGAAACTATTAGAACTCATGCGGGAACTTCCATGTATGTCATGTGGAATACAAAACGGGACTGTTGTGGCAGCACACTCAAACCAATCAAAACACGGCAAAGGTCTCGGCATTAAAGCCCCTGATTCTCTTGTGGCTGCTTTATGTCATAGTTGTCATCATGAGTTAGACAACGGAAATAAGTTAAGTAAAGAAGAAAAGAGACATTTTTGGGATCAAGCATACATAAAGACTATGCAATATTTAATTGAAAAGGAATTATTAAAAATAAATGATAAAAATTGAAAAGAATGTACCAATTAGTAAAGGCGGCAGACCAAGAAAATATAAAGAATATATTGACGCTTTTAATAAAATGGAATTAAACGAATCTTTTTTAGTAAATGATTACAAAATAGTAAATTCTGTGAGAAGATATGCTTGGGAGCAAAAGATTCCTTGTAAGTTTAGAACAATATCTAGAGACACTTATAGGATATATAAAGTTAATGAAAGCTGATTTATTATCACTACTTACTGCCAAATCTATGAATTATGAGTTATCATCTGGCAATCACGATGCTATTACTCCTGAAGATATCTCACACTTTTTGGGGACTAGGGGATTGGACAACAGAGAATATGATTTTCTCATGGCGAAATACACAGACAACAACTATGCGAGATCATTGGTATTCGATGATATCTATGAGGATGTCTGCGATATATTCTTCAAACATGTAAAACCAGAACAAATAAGAGGGGATAAGTTTTTAATTAGAAACTTTATTAACCTATCACTTAGGGAAGTAATTCTAACTGTTTGTCCTTTCTGTCAAGGCAGAGGGGTAGTCAAATCTAAAGATAGTATAGACAAGTGCTATCATTGTGAGGGTACAGGACAATTCATTTATGATGATGATAATCGCCCAGAGTTTTTAGGTATGGATAAAAAAGATTATATGGAATTTAAAAAACCTTATTTGGAAACATTAGAGTTTGTAAAAAACATTGAGATTAATGCTCTAGCTAAGATAGGGGATGAATAAACTAAAATGGACTAGCTCACTAATCCTCTCTTGTGGGTTAGTCTTGACATCATTTAATATCTATCCGATTAATCTTTATGTGCAGTTTTTAGGTGTGCTGGGTTGGTTGGTTGTCGGAATCAAAACTAAAGATCATCCGATTTCTTTTGTAAATGGAGTTGGATTGGCAATTTTAGGTTTTGGTATAATTTATAGTCAAACTTTGTAAAAAAAGTAGCCCTAGAATCGCCATAATCCAATTTAAATGAGGTGTCTGGTACGATTATAACCCACTAATGCGTAAGTCTATTCTCGTCCATTGTAGAGTCCTTTTCAGGGGTGTCGCCTGATTCATCCTCTGTATTGTCCTGAATCATAGCTAATTTAGGTTTTAGAGCAGGAATTTTGTTAACTAGACCTTGTAATTCTTCAATTAACTCAGCATCACTCTTTTGTGTAGCTTTATCTACATTCAGATTTATATTCTGAGAACTAAAACCACCCATCTCTAAAACTAATTTTGCTGTATTGAGTCTGACTGCATCTTGTTCTGAATGTAACAGGTCCTGTATAACCGATATTGCTTTCCCAGAAGTTGATGTAATTCTATCTTCGTTCTTTTCTCTAATTTCTTGAGCATATTTCTTTTTGAGATATGAACCCATTTGCCTATAATTTTTATCCCAACCCGCTTTTTTTGCTGATTGCGAAGCGTTACCCTCTGTAGATCCTTCAACGTAATATTCTACAAATTTTATCTCTTGTTCTTTATCTATTTTTTTCGGCATCTGCGTTCTCCAATAACCATATCTTTAATTTATTAATTGTCTCTTTAGGTAAAGGTAAGTCTTTTCTATATTTAATCCAAGACTTATCCAATACGAGACTCCCATCTATATCTACTTGTGTATCACTTCCTGAGATGTGACTTACAAGTGTTATAGTTTTGTCGTTTTCTTCAACGACTAATCCGATTGATATACAGTCAGCTAATGTATTTTCTAATTCTTTTATATTTGTCCACCCTGATGTTGGGGTGATTGCATCTTCCCAATTAATGACTACTAATTTTGGTTTCATTTTTTACTTCTTAGATAGTTAAGATAATCAGCACCCTCTTGTACTTCCCAAAATATCTTGATGAAGTCTGGATGGTCTTCTGTAAGTTCAGTATTAAATACTGCAACAGCACAAGCTGACATCATCTTACATGGAAGATTTAGTTGTCTTGCAAAGTTATCGTATTTCTTATAAGAGCCAACCTGTACACAATGCATAATCTTATCTGAGTTAGCATCCTTGATTGGGGAATAACCTGATACATGAGTATGACCTGCTATAAGTAAGTGGTCTCTTGCATTGAACAATGCGTGTTTAACAATACCATGAGCTGTATTGTACATTGAGTGTCCTCTGAAGTTATGAGAACAATTTACCTTTATTTCGTGTTTAGGTAGTTTGATTTTAAGTCTTGCATTATGTTCTGAATATATAGTCCTTAGAGGTTTACACATCCACTTAATCGGATCACCCTCCATAGCCCACATATCATGGTTTCCTGCAACGATAAAGATATAAGGGGTTGCATTGACTAACCACTCTACTAACTGCCATTGTTGTTCGCCATTAGTTGTTTGGTCTGACCATAATCCTGCTAATTTACCACGTCTAGCCCAATTATTAGACAAGTCACCAACAGAACAAGCATACATACCATCTGTCTTATTAACGATATCTATATGGTTTCTAAGTGATATCCAATCACAACCATCATCATCAACATGAGGGTCGCCTTGTATGTAAAGACCTATAGGTTTCGGGTCTTTTATTTTTATGTTTATAAATTTATCTTTTCTTTCTCTAGCATCTTTTCTTTTAAAGACTTCAGTTCTTGCATCAATTAGTTCTTCTGTAGTCCAATCTGTTTCTGTTCTTTCTTCTAGTTCATAATTTTTCATTACTTCTGGATGACATGTTTTCTTTCCACAAGTCTTACACTTCCATCTTCTTACTTTTCTTTCAGTACCATCATGTCCATTCTTAATTAAATGCTCAGACTTACAATGAGGACAACGTAAAGCATTGCCATCATCATCTCTTTGTATGATACCAACCCTACTAAGATTGCCACCATTATTATGTATGGTCATTTGTTTTTTTCCTGTTTGATTAAATATTCGAGATACCACTTAGCTTTCTCTAAGTCTTGTATAGGTGTGCCTTTGTAAGGAAATCGAGTGACATATTTTACGATGTTCCCACGAACATAATCCATATCCCACGATCTTATGTATTCGATTGTCTCTATACCTTTAGTATAATGACTTGGTCGATTAATAAGGTCTTCTTTCTTCTTCATCAATCTTATCCATAACTTCATCCCAAGTTATCGGTGTACAATTTAAGAACACTATACCACCATATTTATAGTCAAGTCTATTATTTATCCTTGCCTTTATGCTGATTTCTGCTTTGGGATCAATCGCATGGATTGCTTTGATGATTTGCATTTCCCTTTTTGTGTAGGGAATATTTGCACTCATAGTTATCTCCTATTAGTTTAAGCATATAGCCATCTAGTGATGTAATATGACATAACCAATATAAGTATAAACTCTAAGACTGATAGTTCAGGTCTTAGATATTTCGTTCTTACCTTACTTAATAAGAACTTAATTATATCTATCATCGCATTAAAGGATTACTATTTCTAGCTTTTAAGTCCTCTACCTGTGATTTTAATATAGATAATTCTTTTTCTAAAGGTGTTATGTCTGGAATTGTTCTGGACTCAACTACCTCTAATCTGTTTAAAATCTGCCCTACTTGAACAAACTGTCCACCTAGTGTAATAACTAGCCCTAATACTGCTCCTATTGTCTTAATGTCCATAGTCTGTCCTCATAAGATTGATTTGAATAAATGTTTCTAATATCAACATAGGTATTGTTTGTATATGTACCTATATCAATACTTTGTAATTCAGGTTGTATAAATATGTCTGAGTTTACTTGTGCATATTTATTGATTTTGCTTGGTTTTTGCATAGCTTTAGCAGTTAGTATTTGTACTGCTTTGAGCTGACCATCTATTGTCTTTATCTTTTCTGCTACCTTTATAGATATTTCTTTTATAGTTAGTTCGGTTTCAACACCCCTACTGTTGTCCTGTGTGCTTTCAGATATTCTTGTTGGTTCTGTTTCGACAGCTCCTCCTGTATCTTCACCCACTCTCGTATCTCTTTCTGTTTCTTTGACAACTTCTTCTTCATAGACTTTTTCCTCTATAACTTCGTTAGATAATACAATAGTTTCTTCTATAAATTCTTTTTCTTCAAGTTTGATTTCTTCTTCAAATTTTACTTCTTGTATTTTTATTTCTTCTTTAATATCAACTTTGACTTCTTCAAACTTATATTCTTCTATTTTTATTTCTTCTACGTCATTGACTACTGATTTAATCTCTGCTGTTTGTGTGCTAGATAGAAATACAGGGTTTGGTTCATACTCAATAACAAGTGTTGGGTTTTCTAAATCAACTGCCCAATGATATGGAGACTGTGTTGATTCACTAAAGTTAAATCTAACATCTATTGTGTAATCAGTATTACCATTTCTAGTTTCTGTATGACTATCAGTATAAGTAGTAAAAGGTTGATATGTATCTAGTGTTATCTTTCTTGATTGTGTAGTAACTGTGCCATCACTTGCAGTAATAGTCTGTATCATTTCAGTTTCACTAGTATCATTATTCCAATGATAAATGTCAGCACCTAATGTTGATGTCCAACCCCATTTGATTTGATCTTCTGTGAGTGTGTCAGATAGTTTAACTTCTGTTTCTACATATTGACCATGAACACCTGCAACTATACTGTTGCCATGTCTAGCTGTGT
>Ga0208162_1001206_pt1 | contig 13780 bp, 15 predicted proteins | sample CB_VirMetaG_4_FD_184539 | JGI IMG/M metagenome (GOLD analysis project Ga0208162, IMG submission 184539) | Freshwater to marine saline gradient viral communities from Chesapeake Bay - CB_1508_1M Viral MetaG (SPAdes) (version 4) | ecosystem: Environmental > Aquatic > Marine > Coastal | place: USA... | reverse complement strand
TTCTTCTCTGACTTTATCTGCGTTGAACCAAGCAACATTGTCACCTAGATATTCAACTAGTCGTTCTGCCAAGTATGTTTTACCACTTCCTGGCAGTCCAAAAATTAATACTCTCATTTATTCCTCTATTGATTCTCTCCAATCTTCTATGATGCCGTCTTCTTCTAACTGTTCAAAAGTTTGAGCATTCACATCGTGCCACTTGTTATTTAAGTAACCTACAGTAGCATAGTAACCTTTTCCGGTTGTGTCATTCCAATCAAAATCTAACTCTATTTCTTTGCCGTCATACCATACAGATTCTATGAATGAACCTTTATCAGTTTCGACTTGTTGAGTTGCTAACAGTCTTGCATCAAACGGCTCATCTAATTCTAAAACAAAATTAAAAAACTGTCCTTTCTCTGCACTATGGAATACTAACACAGGAGTATAATTTTCAGGATCTTCAACATCACTAATATCATCTGTTGTATAACATTCTCTACTACTGTAACAATACACGTCATCAAATTCTATTTCTTCTGCATTGTCGTAATCTTCATTACCTTCTTCATCTATAGGATAAACACTTAGTCCTGCATCTGCATAAGGTCCATTTATGTGTTCTTTGTCCTCAAAGTTAAACCAAGCACCAGGTTCATATTCGTCTGGATCGTCTACTGGTAGAGGCATTGCATCTGGATCTTCTATCATCTCAACATCACCTGGTTCGTAATCAAAATCTGTTAAAAATTCGACTAAGTCTCCATCTCCATCTTCGTCCACGATTGGTTTCCAATAATCTACAAATGCTTTGGTAACTGTTCCAACTACAGCCTCGCCGCCATATCTACCACTAACACATTGGTACTTATATTTTTTATCTGCCATTTTTATCTCCTAAAATAAATCACTGATGTCTAATACATCATTAATTTTATTAATATCTTTACAAAATAATGCACATCTAGGATTTTTTCCATTCTCTAGAGGTACTGTAATCATATGTCCGTGTTTTAGTTTTGGAAAAAACCATTTAACATCTTGATAGATGTTTATCACGTCCACTTGCTTCACCGTTGGTGACTTGTTTTCTAAAGGATTAAATACAGGTGTGTGAAATCCTCTATTGTTTAAACTTGTTAAAGGTAGCATCTCAATTTCATTATACATATCATCATCACAAATTGCTATGCTCCAATCGATTGGCATTTGAACCGTACTATCGCCTATTTTCAATACCATTGCAGGAGAATAAAAACTTTCTAAAAAGATTAATTGGTGAAAATAGAAGTCCATCCATTCTGGATCTCCTGCGTCCATAATACAATATCTCAAATCCACATCTGAATCTGGCACGTTATCTAAATTATACGTTCTGTTTTCCACAGTCAATATGTTCATAAATACTCCACTTTAGTAACTTTAAACGGATAGTTTGCTTCTCTATAAAACTTTTTACGTTCTGTAAGATGCCTTTTACTATATTTCAAAGTACTTGTAATATCAAAAACTTGCAAATAATCTTTGTCTTGTGCTTTACGAATACCTCTACCGATACTCTGTATAACACGAACAAAACTTTTGCCAGGCTCTAATAAGATTAAATTAAAAATTCTAGGTATGTTAATACCCGTTGATGCAACTCCATATGTTGCTACTATTACTTTATTATCCATTTTACTGACTTCTTTATATTCTGTTTTTCTATCAGCACTTTTCATTTCCCCACTAACAAATACCCAGTCAGGATTTTTCTCTATAAGAAGTTGTCCAGTTTTAATCCTGTCAACTAATATAAGTGTATTGCCGGATCCTGTTAAGTTTCTAACCATATCACTCAAAAATTCTATTCTCTCCGGAGAGGTTACTAACCATTTTAACTCTTGAGCATAACTGTTAAACCCTACGTGAGTATCAATTAATTGTAATACATTTATATCTAGATTTGCAAGTACACCTTGTTCTTGTAAATCACTTGCACTAAGTTGATTAATTACACTTCCTAGTGTGCTAACCACTCCTGCGTACTCGTGTTCTTCTTTAGGTATAGTTCCTGTTAATCCCCAACGAATAGGAACATTAGCAAATACTCCACCTAACAAGTTTCTTAATACATCTGCTTTTGCCTTGTGTACTTCATCTACCATTACACAGACAACATCTTTCATAAACTCATCTACAGGAATTGGTGCTTCGTCATTCTTTGTTTTCTTTTCCAGTATTGCTAAACTTTGCCAAGTACATATAGTATGAGTCTTATCATACTCCTTTCTTTCACCATATAGTACTCCAACATCTAATCCTAGATTTTTATAGTCTTCTTCGGTTTGAGTTACCAAATCTTTGTTTGGTACTATAACAATAGTTCTTCCATATGCTTCTGCTTTATGACTTAGTACAGCGGTTATAAGAGTTTTACCTGCTCCGGTGGCTACTTCTTGTAAGCCTTGCAAGTTCTTTAAGAAATGATTTATAATTTCTACTTGATAGTCCCTGAGTATAATAGGTAATCCTTCTGCTGGGTGACCTTTGGGCCAAGCAGTATTATCATAATCTGTTTCTATTACAGGTTCGAATTCAAATTTATATGGTTGTCTATGGTCTTCGACTTCAATGTTGTAGCCTTCTTTTTCAACAATAGGTAAAAGTTTGTCTAATAAGTTAAGGTAACTTCTGCCTCCTATATCACAGAATCTTACACATCCATCCCACCTTCCTAATTTGTATGATGGCATATGATATGCATATGGCAAGAAGAATTTAAGAGCATCGGAAATTTTTCGACGTGTATGCACATCAAGGTCAGTGAATCTAACATTGACCTCGTCTTTAATAATTAATTTAGTCGTTCTTGCCATTGTATATTATTTTATGCTCGTTTGCTATGTTTGTCAACCTAATAAATGAAAGTACCCCTCTCGGGGTACTTCCGTGGTCCTCTAGGAGGTTAGGTATGCGAGGACCAGACATACTAAACCATTCTCTTCATACAGGTTGTTTCAGCCAATGCCTTCCAACCTTCAGGTTTCATTTTCTTAAGGTCTGCTATTTTAAGAACCATTCTCAAACTGATCTCTCTCAGCATAGCACTCTTCTCAACCATAAAGTCTACAACTTCTTGATTACCGTCTCCTTCGAATTTGTAATCATCAAGCATACCATCTCTAACGATTTGTTTGATTCTTAGGAACTTGTCAGTTACCTTGTTCATCTCCAAATCAATGTAGTGACATCTTGACATAAGTGCTTCTAAGTGATCCTTAATCTTTTTAGAACGAACGTTTTCAAAATCAACGTTAGTAATAAAGATTGCTGATCCTTCAAAGTCAAACCTATCAGGAATACCTTCCCTTCTCAATGCGTGGGACTCTGACTTCCAACTTACAGTTCTTTTCTTGCCTGAGTCTAAAACTGCCTTTAACATATTTAGGCAAACTTCATCAAACAATACTGTATCACAGTCATCAAATATTATAACATCTCCTTTAGCAGAGTTGTTAAACAATGTTTGGTACAAACCAATTGGAGTCATTGAACCTTTACAGAATTCTGTTTTTGGTCCTTTGCCTTTTAGTTTGTTGAACATATCGTATTTGTCCATTTCAGTTTCAACACCAAAACTTTTACCAACACCTGGAGGGCCACTTAATATAAGTCCTCTCACAGTACCTTTAATAACTGCTCTAGTCATCTCAGTTAGTATATCGAATCTAGTTTTGATTCTGTTAAGTGCTTCTTCCTCAGTCTCTTTCTTTTCAGCAGGAGTATTTTTTTGCACTATATCTTGTGCATTGTACTCGTGCTCTGACACTTTTTCAAAAGACGTAATGTCGTTGACAATAATTCTAGCACTTGGATACTTTGGTCCTAATACTTGAGTTGCATCAACAGTTAAAAACATTCCTTTTTTACCAAGAGTAACGTCTTTAATTAATGGGAAAATGGCATTTTTAATTGTGTTACCACGATATTTGCCTGATTTTATTTTAACATAAGTTTCCATATAACCTCCTAAAGTATGTATTTCTTAACTTATACATACTATTATACGGATCTTTAGGTAAAAGTCAACCTATTATTTAAATAAATCGAATCTTTTTACGTTAAAAATTCTCTTCCAAACCTTTGCTAATCTCTCGTTAAGTGTAGGTCCTACAGCACTATATTGTGATTTTAATTTTAAATAATATTCATCGTTGGATTCTACATACAATTCTTCTTTGGGTCCTAACTCATACCCATTATATTCGCCACCTTGTTCACCTGCCGTGATAAGATAGCCGCCGTGTCTATATGTAATTATTACACACCCAGTTTGAGCCAGTAGTGAAGTTGTTCCTTCGTAATGTTCGATTTCTGCAAAATCTTTCGCAATACGATTTATCTTGTCCGTGTACTGACTCATTAGAGTTTATTTTGAATGAGGAGGTAGTTTTGCTTCTACAAACCACTCGTGTTTTCTTTTAACAGGATTATACTTTTTAAGTTTAAGTTTTCTGTTTTCAGTTACAAGTGTTTTAGTTTTAACCGCAGTATAATGATATGTGTGGTGGTCTCTGGTTTCACCTTCAGGTATCATATAAACTAACGTCCTTCTTTTATCTTTTTTTGCCATAGTAAGTTATTTACCAATTATACTGTAAAGTTATTAACACTTCCCTACCACGGTTATTATACCCTGGCAGAACCTCTACAACGTCGTCTAACGCATTGTTTACCTTGAACGTTAAATTATACTTGCCCCAAGTCTTTGCTACACTTAGATCCAATCTATTTAAATCTTCTAAGAATTCTTCACCTTCGGGCAATATATCATACACTCCTGGTAACCTTTCTAGGTTCACTGCATATCTGCCTGAAACATCTACACCTTTAAATGATTGATTATATGTAATTGCTCCCATATACTTGGATACTCTGGGTTGTTCTGTATCTGTGTAAGATAACATTACACCAACTGGACCAAAGTTATTAACATATCTAAAACCTTGTGTAGAATATTCGCCACCATTTGCATATGTGGCATTTGTAAATACATCTTCTGTTACTGCAGGGGTAGTAGTAATTTCTCCTGTGTCAGGATCTGTTGTAGTTATTGCTGGAGTAATAATTACTGTTGTGGTATAACCTGGTTGATATTCAATAGTTTCTTCGAAGTCATATTTAAATACACTTATTGCACCAAACCCAATCTCATACCCTACGCCTTCTTCTGGCATTAATTCTTCATTGCCATCTACCAAAGCATCGCCAAACTTTTCATACAAGTTTGCTTTTCTAAAACTGTTTCCAATGTTAAAGAAGAATTCGCCTTTTGATAAACCAAACCTCATTGCATTTTGGTCATCATTACCAAATCTCAAACCAAAGTTATAGTTTAAGGCAAATTCGGCATTCACATTCAAGTATCCGCCAAAGTTTTCATCTTCATATTTGTTTTCAGTAGCACCCATAGAGTTAATACTTTCTGTATTGTAGATGTTTCTTTCACCATCTACACCAAATGCAACATTTAGTCTATTAGAAAGTTCTAAGTTATTACCAAATCTCACAAAGTCTCTATAACTCTCATTTGCGTAGGTAGGTTCCTCTACCGTAAAATATTCACCACTGGTGTAGTTTCTGCCTATTGTGATATAATCATTTCTAATAGCAACATTATATCGTTCACCTAATTCTGTACATTCATTGGATTGACCCCAACTGTAATCATAACAGTTATCGTAATCATATTCATAGTCTACAAACTTAGCAATAACTTCAAAGTCCATTGCATCTATAATAATTTTTGCTGACTTTTGTTCATACGTATCTTCTTCAACGTTATCATTTCTTGCACTAGCAATAGTGTCTTTGAATGATGCTATTTCTAAATTGTTTGATGATAGTTTTACAAATTGATTTTCTATTCCACTGTCTAAAATATTTCTCATTGTCAATCCTCTAGTGATTGTGTCTTCAATAAGAACTGTTCCAGCCATTGCTCCAGAGCCATACATAACTGCGTTGGAACCACTAATTACTTTAACTCTTTCACTTGATGTAATATCGTGTCCAAAGTTATACCAAGAGCCTCCTGGCTCATTAGCAGGTATGCCGTTTCTAAATACTGCTGTATGAACTGTTTGAGCACCTCTTACATTATAAAAAGCGGCTCCTCCATATCCTCCAGCATTGTAAGTAAATGCCGGTACAATAGCAGTTAAAATATTTGTATCTGTTGCAGGATTTGTCTCAACTATTTCTTCTTGTTGACCAACAACCAATACTTCTTCGATGTCCGAAGCCATTGCATAAGCAATCCACAACGGTGCAGTTACTATTAAGGTAAACTTAATAATGTGTTTGTGAAAAAATTCTTCCATTTTAATTCCTTTTACTTATAGATAAAATTGTGTTGGATGCTGGTAAAAAATCTTTCAACATTTTATCAACATTCAACACCCCATTTTTATTATCGTAAGACATCCATATCCACTCATCTAAATCATCTGTAGTAGATAGCACAAAGCAATTTTCTAAGAGTGCCTTCTTAAACAGATTTGTTAAATATGTATTTGCTACTAACAATAAATTATATTCTTTTGCAGAGTTAATAATATCTATTGCGTGGTTTTCATTATCATACTTAATAATTTTTAAATCTAAATTTATTCGGTCTGCAGAAAAGTCTATATCGTTGGGTAAAATTAAAACGTCTTTGTAGTCTACATACCCTTTAGTTTCTTCAAAAGTTTTTGCTAAATCAATTCCATATTCAATTGCTTGTTGCAAATCTTTAACTTCAATTTTATCCAACTGATATATCTTCCATTCCTGCTGTTCTTAACCTTACAATGTGACCAATTTGCCATTGTTTGGTATCTAAACCTTTCATTATGCCTAAGTATTTGTTTCTCAAAAGACTTATTTGATTTACTAAACTTGTTAGTTGCACAACTTCATCTTCTCCATCAACAAACTTATCTGCATCTCTACTTGTTAATTGTCTATTATAATTTTCAAGGAACTTTCGGAAGACCTTACTTCTGGTCTTCCTAAGTTCAATGTTAAGGTGTTCTAGGATTGCTTCTATTTCTTGCAATTGGTTAAATCTGTGTTCAGTAATACCTGGTAGTGCCGCAGATAATCTTTCAACATTACCTTTTACTCCACATTCAACTTTGGCTTCTGCTAGTTCTTTTTCATAGTAATCAATACAGTTTACTATTTCTGCTAAACTATCATTTACCTTGTTGTACCAACCTGCCATAATTTAGTCCCAATCCTCGTCTTCTTCTTCCTCGTCAAGACCTAAGTCCTCACGATATAAAGCCAATGCCTCTTTTAAATGTTTATCACAATCTGTGAACATTTTAATTTCATCTGGATCGAGCATTCCATTTTCTTCAAATACTCTAACTAGATTTTCAGCGGCTTCGACTTTTAACTTAGGGTCTATGTGTATAGACACACTATCCCAAACTTCACTCAATAGTTGTAGATTGTCCATCTAAAGTCTCCTCTTCAAATTCATCATCTATATCTTCTAAAGGGTGGTAATCTCTATTAGGGTTGGTACCCCATTCGTCCATTACCATTTGTAATTTTTCAGCATCGTTCCATTGCTTTCTAAAATACTTATGCTCTTCTCCTGTTACTGGACTTACATAAAGTAGTTTGTTTCCTACTTTAGTAAATATTTCTTTTGTTTCAAAGATATCTACTAGTCCACTAATTGGTTCTAAGCCTGTGTCGTAAGGTATTTTCAACTGAACAGTTTCGAACGGCTTACTGTAACGAGATTTCATTACTTTGCATTTCGCTCTAATACCCTTAACATCTGTAACTTTGTTGCCATCTGCATCTTCTTTGAGTTTTAACTTTTGAAGTGCTACAACAATACTACTTGCATATATAAATCCTTGTCCGCCTGATATTTTATCATCAGGGTCAAACATATCTTGCGATGCGTAAGTGTGGTTAGTTGCCACTAGAGCAATCGGAAATGGTGCTAATTGGTTAACAGTATTTCTAATTAATGCTGTTAGAGCCTTAGGCTTTCTACCTAAGTCACCTTTTAGGTCACCCTTTTCAAATTGTGCTACGTCAGTAGGTGTTAATAACATACCCAGACTGTCTATAACAAATACAAGTTTAGGCATCTCTTCATATTCCAAGTCGCCATAATTTGATTTGTAGTCTTTTAAAAAGTCATTAAGTGTTTTAGCAACGTCATCAATCATAGACACACTAATTCTTAATAATTTTTCAGGTGATGTATCAACATCTAATGCTTTTAACCAGTCCTCATCTAGAGCATTCTCTGAATCAAATAAAACTACTTGACACCCCATCTTTTGTGCTTGGTGAACCAAACTTCCAGAGCATAAGAAACTTTTACCTGACCCGGACTCTCCAGCAAAAACACTCACCTTACCGAGGGGGATTCCTTTGTTGAAATCCCCACTGATAAGATAATTGAGTGCAAAGTTACCTGTACTAATCCAATCTTTTGGATCGTGGAATCCAGCACTAATGCCTGATATACTTTTAGTTACACTGGTCCTAAATTTACTTAAATCAAAAGGTTTTTGCATTGCACAATCTCCTTAAGATTCAGTAGATCGGTTTCTGATCATTGCCAAAATGTCTTCAGTAGAACTGTTGCCGTTGCTGGCAGAAGCATTATTTTCTACTGGAGTCGATGGTGTTTCAGATACACTTTGCACTACCGCTTCATTACTAGTTTCAGAGGCTACGGATTCTTCACTAGTAGATGAACTTGTTGTAGGAGTTGTTGGTGCAGGTGCCGCCTGTGCAGGTGCTGATGCAGTTTGAACATTAGTTGTGTTCAGTTGCATTCCTGCTGGCTTGTAAAAACTACCCCATTTATCTGGGTCATATAGTTCTCCATTTACACTTGCCTCAAACATTTCCTTGATAACTTGTAGTTCTTGCTCTCCTGGTTGTTTAGGTAAGAACGATTTTAAATCGTGTAAACCATAAGTATCAATTGCAGAAAGTTCTTCTTCACTTAGAGCAGATTCTTTTCTTGCCCATTTAGAAGTACTGTAGTCTGCATACTGACCTTTGGTTGTTTTTGATAAACGGAAGTCTGTTCCATTTACATAATCTGTTGGAATGTTTTCCATATCTGGATCCATTAATGCACCTTTGATAATGTTAAATATCTGTGGTCCAATAATAAATCTTCTGATTGGATTCTCTGGTTTGGAGTCTTCTTGTAAAGCATCTTCCCTTACAAAACCTTGGAAAATATAACTTTTCTTTTTCCAATACTTCCTACCCATATCTTCTAAACCTGGATCTTTGAACCAAGGTCTAACTTCTTGTAGTACAGGACATTGTCCTCCATACATTTCTACGCACGGTACTTGTACTATAACGGGTCTGGAGTCTCCTCCTTTAATACCAGGGAATGGTAATCTAATCATTAACCTTTCTGTCCAGAACAAAATGTTGTCCGGGTCATTGTCAGGTAAAAATCTTAGTGTTGTGGACTGTCCTTCTGCAATATTCCAGAACGGGTATACTGCGTTGTCCATTGTAGTTGTTGAGCCTCCGGAATTTGATTCCATCGATGCTAACTTCTGTCTTATTTCAGCCAATGTTGCCATAATATTTTTCTCCTTGTTATGCCTTATTCGTATAGCATTCGCCATACTGTTGCCTTAATTATATTGCCAAGATAGATAAATGTCAACCTATTTTTTAAAAAAGTTTTTACTTATCTAACAGTTTTATTTATATATCTTTAGTCAAATCTTCTATAAAATCGGTAAATTCTTTACTTTCATTTATACTTTCATTTATCTGCGAACCTTGTCCAGACATAATTTTTTTGATTGTGTTTGTTTCAAATTCGCTTAAAGATACATTATTTTTAATCTTTCTAACACTATTGAGCAGTAAGTACTTTAGACTATCGCCTTGTATCATACTAGTCATTTCAGTTAACCATTCTGTTAGATTGGATTCTGGATTTAGTGTTTTAAAGAAACTTTTTGAAATAGCAGTGGTCTCTAATTCTTCATTGACCTTGCTTTCAAAATGTTGTTTTTGTTTGTTATATTTGTTTAATGTGCCTAATACACTTTCTATTCTTGAGTCAACGAATGTTTCTTTGAAATAATTCATTAGATCCTCGTTGTCTTCTTCTATGATTTCGTTTTGTGAAAATACTGCAAGTTCACTTATTGCTCTGGTGTATGTTTTTGCACCTGCTAAAGATTTAAGTATGTCTCTGCTGTTACTTAAATTTTCAACTGCAAGTTTTACATACTCTTCGTTTTCTTCATTCATTAAGTTTTTGCTCTTTACAGCATTTAAAAATTGTCTTACTGTGGATAGGTTGCCAGTCATTTCTACAATTTGCTCACCAATTGTGTCGTGAATTTCTCCACCGTTACTTAAATGACGTGCCATTGCTCTAGCACCTATCATAGAATTTACCGGAAACTTAAATCTCTCTCCTGCACGTTCTATAAAAATCTTGCTAATGTTTCTGCTTCTAGACCCTTTGACTTCTTCGTCTACTTCTTGCTTGTGTCTCACGACAATTTTTACGTCTTGGTCTAATGGTTGATAACTAGTTTTTCTTGATCCTGATAATTTACCGAAGCCTTCTTCAACTGTTTTCTTTTTATCTTTTTCTGGCTTATCGTGCTTGTCTATTCTTTTGGTATCGAATGTATCTTCAATTCTGCCTTCGTCTTTCTTCTTTTTATCTTTAGCGGCTTTCTTCATTGGCTCTTCTTTGTCGCCATCGCCGTCTAAGTCTAAAAAATCAGGCTTTGATTCTTCTAAACCTGCTAGTTTTCTTAATTCGTTTATCCCTTCCATTGTTTCTCTCTTAATTTGATATGCTTGATCCTTTGGTGTGATATTTTTATTAAATATTTTATACTCGAATTTCATAAGTGAATCACTTGCCAGTTCTTTAATTCTTTTTCTAATAGGCTCCATCTCTTCTACAGAATGGGAACTACCTCTAGCAAGTTTAATAATATTATCTTCTGGTTCGATTGATATCAGTATGTTTGGACTTTCACTGTAAAATCTAGTACTCTCTTCTGCATCAGTACTAATATTTCCTTCTTCGTTAAACATTTTGATTCTAAAACCTAATCCGTTTAAAATATCAAATATATCATTTCCTACTTTCATATAACTATTTATCTAAAGCATTAAGATTGGAAGTGCTTCGTCTCCGCCTTCGTCGTCATCGTAATCACCTAAACTAAGTGTTACCGAATCATAAACACCTTCGTCAAATGTCGCAACATACTTGATTAGCCTAGCATTTATAATCATACTCATAACCAAATCGTCTGTTTCGCCTGGTTTGGCACTAAAACTGTTACCTCTACTAACAAAGGTTTTAAGTTCTCTAACTAAATTCTTACTTTTAATTTTTAATTTATTACTTTCAATCCAACGTTTAACTTCTAAACAGGTTTCAACTTTATTTCTGTTAGTAGTGTGAAATCCTTTACGTGACTTTCTAGGTCCTGGTGCTCGTTTGGGTTCACTACAAAACATACCTGGAAACTTTTCTTCGCCTGTTTCTCTAATAACAACTAGAGCGGCTTCACCTATAGCATTATTTTCTACTGTCCAATAAATCTCATCACACCCAGTATCTCTTATTTCTGTGAGTATTTGTCTCATAGTTTTCATCTGTTGTTCTATTGGTGCTTTGTTGTTTTGCCATTCTGCAACTTGTTCCATACTGGGCAATTCAAAAACTGTGATTGCGGCAAAGTCTCCTCCTGTTCCTGTACTTGGATCTAATGCTATACAATAAATGCTGTCTTTGTTAGGCTTCTTGTACCACCTTACTTGCCCCATACGTTCTATAGGATCTATGCCTTTCATATCTATAAGTACTAAACTGTCTATTAGTGTTTCATCATATATAATAAATTCGCATTCGTGTTCACGTCTAAAACGTTCTTCACCTATTCTACCACGTTCTTCTGTTGCCCATTCCTCGTTCCTGTCTGGATGCTCTTTCCAATGAACTTTGAATGCCTTAAACCCATTGGTTCCTAATTCTTGTTCATCGCCTTTATGGTCTAATGTGTTACAAGCCTGACTCCAAATATTAGCAAATGTATCGTCATCGCTGTTTGGTGTGCTAGTAATAATACATTTACCACCTGTTGCTAGTGTGGGTGATAGTGAAGTCCAAAACTCCTTGGCTATTCTAGACGGCACAAATGCAAACTCGTCTAAATATATTAATGAAAGCGACATACCTCTACCAGTATTTTCTGTAGTAGTTGTAGCAACAATTCTACTACCATTATCAAATTGTACACTTCCTTTGTTGTATTCCACAACACCTGCTCGTATGTGATTGGGTACTCCTTCATAGGCATAACGTACCCTGGTCATTATCTCACTGGAGCCTGTGTGCTTATGTGCCGCAATAAGTATTGTGCTATCAGGTACAAACATTGCGTACCAAAGCAGATAACCTGCCGCACAGGTTGTTTTTCCTGTTTGTCTAGGTAGCATATTAATACTAAATCTATATTGGTGATAATTGTCTACTAGTAAATTTTGAAAATCGTATGGAGTAAAGGCCATCTCACCTTTTGTAGGATGCTGTATTTTCATAAAGTTCTGCATAAAGTAAATAGGTCCTGTCTTTGGATCTAAACAAAGTGTAAGTTCCTGCATTTCCTCAGGAGTATACGGAGTCTTACTGTATGGCTTCTTTATAAGTTCTGTATTTGCTGTTCCTTTAGGCATAATAGTATTTATTGTATTCTGCTGTTAAAATCATTAACTATGTATTTAATTATTTTATCATTACAGCCTGGTCCTTGATGGTGCCTGTCTCTTGCTCTATTTTTAATGTCCCAAAAGTATTCCTCGCCTACAATGTCTATAAGAAAAGGAATATTTAAATGTTTAGCAATAAGTTTGTCTACTGAATAATGTAATACAGGACAATCAAAATAAGAGTCTATTAGTTGTTTTTGCCATTTTGTATAGTAGTTAGATGTATTATGGTCTGTGGATAGTTTGTCAAACATTACTTTATTATCTTCGTTAGACCATTTGCCTATATGTGTTTGTGTGTCATCATCGTGAAACAATGTGAATCTTGTAGGGTATGTCATACAGTTTACTACTGCCTTAGGATTAATATTATTATTGTTTAATATCTCACAATTTTTTACAGTATACCAATTGCTAACAGAAGGCATTCCCAAATTTACTGTGTTTATATTTGTTTGCTGGTTAAACTTGCTACTTAATGTATCAGAATCATCTACACCTAATCCATAAACCCAACTGCAACCAAAGAACAAAACACTATTTTCCCAATCGATAGTTTCGAACTCTGCTGTTCTGTAACCTTGACTATTAAGTGTGTAAATAAGTTCATTTGAGTTTTTCCACTCCCAATCGTTTAAAACACTTTGTTTGTATAGGAAGTTATCTAAACTATCAGTTAGATCAAATTTAAATACACCAGGATACTGGTTTTGACTCGTGGATTTGCATAAGGCAGGAAATAACATAATGTTATTTATTGACTGTTGTAACTATCTCTTAAATAATTTAGCAATGCTTTTTTATTATTGCCGTATGGATCAAATGGTTTATCGCCTGGTTCTGAAACGGAAATAGTAACAGGCTGGTCCATAACTTCACCATCTGGTCCGTTATCCACTTCATCATCTGTGCTAGGTGACATTTCTTTTGGTAAGTCGTGTCCAATTAAGGCAAGCAAACGTTTCATTTCTTCCATAGAATCTGCACTTGCTTCTATGCT
>Ga0208162_1001205_pt1 | contig 13787 bp, 13 predicted proteins | sample CB_VirMetaG_4_FD_184539 | JGI IMG/M metagenome (GOLD analysis project Ga0208162, IMG submission 184539) | Freshwater to marine saline gradient viral communities from Chesapeake Bay - CB_1508_1M Viral MetaG (SPAdes) (version 4) | ecosystem: Environmental > Aquatic > Marine > Coastal | place: USA... | reverse complement strand
GCCCCAAAGTGCTGGTGTAAATAATAATACTATACTGGTACAACAACCAGCACAAGCACCCGTGAATATTTTCTCTCAGGCACCACAACCATCTGGTGCCTCTGCACCACAACAAACGGTGAGTATTTCTCAAATAATGTCTGGTATTCTCTTAACTCAACTATCTGGATCATAATGGCAGATCAATTACCACAATCAATACAACAGGTTGATTTTAAGAAACTCCTGATTACTCCATCTGGATTGAGTGCAGAAAATAAAGCGTTGAATGCAACAGATGCTATTGTTGCCATTGATTATTTTGAAGATCTTTTATCTCCATCAGTAACATGTAACATTGTGATGTTGGACACACAGAATATGGTGTCTAAAATGAATATGAGAGGGTATGAGAGAGTTGATCTTGAAATTGGGACATGCTTCGGGGATTTTACCTTTAATGACAATACAAATAGAACTCCTTTATATGTAAATGGAATTCAAGGATTGACAAATAGTGAAACTGCGGAGAGATTCACTCTTGAATGTACTACCAAACAGAATCTAGATAATGAAGCAACTAGATGTAGAGGAATATACAAGAAACTAAAGATTAGTGATCATGTAAAAACTATTTTGAAGGACACTCTTGGTTTGAAAGGAGAATCTGCAAATAGAATAGGTACGATTGAAGATACTGCAAATTCATATGGATTTTATGGTAATCAAAAGAAACCTTTTCACATTTGTACGTGGTTAGGACCAAAGGCAATCTCACAGAAACAGGGAGTTAGTGGTAAGTCTGGTAAAGGAGTTACAGCAGAATCTAGAGGTTCTGCTGGATTTATGTTCTATGAAAACTATGATGGATTCCATTTCAGATCCATTGATAGTTTAGTATCAGATACACTAAGTCCAATATCCGCCGATAAAAAAAATATTCCCACATTTGAATATACCTCCGAACAAGTACAAGGTGGACCAAGCACTAAGATTATTCATTATGGTTTTGATAAGAGTGTAGACTTATTCAAGAATATGAGAGTTGGTATGTATTCCAATCTCACATACTTCTTCAATCCATATGATTGGGAGTTTGATGTTATTAAATATACGATGACTCAATCCGTTGATGCTGATATGGGTGAATTCATTCCTATTCCTGGGGATGATTTGCCAGAGAAACCATCTAGAGTCATGGTTAGACTTGGTGACCAGGGTATGTTTGGTGGAGAAACTAATCTTGCCGCTGGTAGTGGTAGAGATAACACCGACATGGCAAAGTCTTTCTCTCGTTATAATTTGATGTTCTCACAGTCACTAAATATTGTAGTACCATGCAATGTCAATCTGAGAGTTGGTGATATAATAAAGGTTGTATTGCCTTCTGTTGGACCTGCTGAACGTGGGGACAGAAAAGATGTCGATACAACACACAGTGGATACTATCTCATTCGAAGTCTTAGGCATCATTTTGAGAGAACAAGTGGTAGTAATGTTACTGCTTTAAACCTCATCAGAGACTGTTACGGACTTTCCCTATAACCGAACGGTAACTATCATGGAAAACATCGAAGCACACATTCAAAAGGATAAGGAGATTCTGGATAACCCTCAGACCTCTCCCCAAGCCCGCAGACATACAGAACAAGAATTGGCTGATCTCGAAGCGTATGCCGAGCGTCATCCAGAAGATCATCACGATCCCTCATCTCTGGAATTATACTGCGATAACAACCCAAGTGCTCCAGAGTGCTTAGTATACGACGACTGATAAAAAATGATTGATCACGCCTTATTACAATCTAATTTCGTCGGCCGAGACGGATTTGTTTGGTGGATTGGCAAAGTTGCCCATCCAAAGTTTTGGCGTGACGGTTCTACAGACGTAGAAGAGGGTTGGCCTTTCAGATGTAAGGTAAGGATCATTGGATATCATCCATTCAATGAAGAAGAGTTAGCGGAGAAAGATCTCCCCTGGGCTCACGTCATGGTTCCTGCCCACAGTGGTGCAGGACAGGCTTGTTTGGGTGATAGTAATAGAATGGTCGGGGGAGAAACAGTTTTTGGTTTCTTTCTCGATGGCGAAGAAGGTCAACAACCTGTCATTTTTGGTGCTCTACAAAGACACTTAAAGGGACCAGTAAATGCCAAAGTTTCTATTGATCAAAAGTCCAATGCAGTAAAGAGAGAAAAGGGTTCCGCTTTTTCTCCTTTATCTGGTAGAGTTGCTGCTGGACATGGATTGACAACTCAACCACCATCGAAAAAAGGCAAAGCAGCTACACCAACAAAAAATGCAGAGAATAAGGCTGGACAAACAGCAGAAGATGAAAAGGGAGAAAGTAAAGAAGGAGTAAGAAGAAACACTCAGGCAACAAAACTTTTTTGTGATGCTGGATATACCCATACTGCATCCAATGCCTGTGAAAATGATTCTATTTCAAAAATTACTCATGCGATTGGTAGTTTCCTAAAAACTATCAACTCCCTTACTCAATTTGCACAGGTTTATGTTGATGCTGCTGCAAACCTAGTCTCAGACATTAGAAGAGTATTAGGTAAGACAACCAGACTTATTATTGGTGCAGTTAAGTGGTTGATTAATGCAATTCGTGATAAAATCATGTGTTACCTCGGTAAGAGGTTTAAGGACATGGTTGGACTTGTGGTCCCAGAACCACAAAAGAGTCCTGTTATTGCAGCACTCAAGAGAATCATGGATTTGGTTTTCTGTTTGTTGGAGAAACTCGGATTTAATATTGGCACATTCATTAAGGATTTGTTGAAGCAAATGATTGGTAAAACAATCAATACTTCAGTTTGTGCAATCGAACAAGCATTGGCTGCAATTCTTGCTAAATTAAATGATGCTATTAGTGCCGCATTGAAACCAATCATGGAAGGATTGGATTGGTTGATTGGTGCTCTTGGGCAAGTAAGTGGATTGTTGGGAACAGTGAGTTCCTACGTCAATCTAATCATGAGTTTCTTATCTTGTGATGCTTTACAGTGTAAGGCCTATGATGATTGGTCTCAAAGTTGGGGTCTTTCTCAGAAAGGTGCTCAAAACATGGCTAGTGTCATTGATAAGAGTAAGATTATTCAAGATATAGAAGGTCTTGCTGCTGAAGGTGGTGATCTATCTTTCTTGAGTATGCTTGGTGGAAACCTTGAACAGTTCTTTGATTGTAATGAAAAGATTCGAAATCCAAGAACTCAAGATGATATTGATGATGTAATTCCATCTGGGTTTGTCTTTGATCAATGTATTCCTCCATCAGTATACATTTCTGGAGACAGTATAAAACCAGCTAAAGTGAGACCTATTGTTTCATCAACAACTGGTGGCATTCTCTCTATTGAAATTATTAGTTCTGGACTGGGATATGAAGTTCCCCCAAGAATTTCTATCATTGATAAAACTGGAAATGGTGGTGGTGCAATTGCTCAGGCAAAAATTGATGATGATGGTAGACTAACCCAGGTTTTCATGGTATCACCTGGAACTGAATATTGTCCTACTTCTGGAGCTGTTTCTCCAGAACCACCAGTAGATGAAAGTGATGATGGCACTAGTGCTGATGGAACTGGAGCTGATTCGGAAGCACCATATATTATCTTTACTACCCCCTCTGATGATGCTATTGGTGTTCAAACCTCTTTGTCTGTTCAGGTTTCATTTAATGAACCAGTAAGACGTGGAAATGGCGTGATTATTGTAAGAGAATCTAGAACAAATGATGTTCATGAAATAATTCCAGTCGATGATACCCAAAGACTAGATTTTGTTTCTGACAGTGTGATTAGACTCAGACCAGATGACAATCTCAAATTCTCCACAGAATATTTCATTACGATGTCTCGTGGATCCTTTGTTGATATTGCTGGTAATAAGTTTGCTGGAATCGCAAAGACTGATACTTATAACTTTACCACTAGAGGAATTGCAGGTCTTGGTAGTGATCCTGTTGGTATCGTTACTGATGTTGTTCCATGGAGACCTGGAATCGGTTACACTGATGGTGACACAGGTAATGTTGGCGATTGTACCTTCAACTTTGTCCTCACTCCAGCTGGATCCATTGTTGGCATCAAAGATCTTATTTGTAAAGATAAGTATAAGGATATTCCAGAAGTTACTATCAATACCAACACGGGTAGGGGTGCAGAACTGAGGACTGTTCTTGCTTATAGTCCAGATTATTCTAAAGATTTGTCGAACTTTACTGGAAGTTCTGCAGACACTGTACCTACTGGTATATTGGTTGTAGACGTTGTTGATTGTGTTGGAGTTACCAGCACAAATAGAAGATTAAATACTAATACTGGAACAGGAAGCACCGTCTAATGACAAAACAAACACAGTCCCTTACAACTAAAGAATACTTTTCCAATTACCCTGGATATAGATTTGAGTCTGGTGTAATTATTCCAGAGGGAGCACTAAAAGGAAAAGAGGTTGATCTTGATTGTATTACTGATCAAGGTCAAGGATGGGCATATTTTAAGGATGGATACTACAAAAACATTTGCCATGGAACCAGTTATGAAATTTGTGGATCAAGAAATGAGGAAAAAGATTTTTCTAAAATTCTTACTGCGGTATCTGGTCATATTCTGATTGATGCTCAAGATGGAGACATTATTCTTAAGGGAAGAAACGTAAGAATCACTGCAGAGGATGGTCAAGGTGAGATCACTTTGGTGTCTGGAAAACACGTATACATAAAGGGAGCGGTCACTCACATTAGAGGAACTAACGTAAACATCTTGAGTACTAATAACCTTTCTCTTGGTGGTACGTTTATTGAATCCAATGGTGCTGTTAGTAATGAAACAGGAACAGGAACAGACTTGACTCAGGGATCTTTCCTTGGAAAGATTTTTAAATGGTTAGAAAAATTCAAAGATTTCTTAGGTGAGTGTGAGAAGGAGAAGTAATGGGAGCATCTGCATCAATTTCATACGTCGGTGATAAACTGATCGTAGGATTTCTAGATACATCTTTTCTTACAGCAAGCAGTAGGTTAGTTCCTGGAACATTAGTCGCTAATGGTCCTTGTTACTTTGGTATGCCTGCGGCTGTAGGTGTTGCAAGAGCAACTGTTATGATTGGACCTCCAGTCAGTGCAAGTGTTCCTGCATCTTTGGAGGTTCTTGGAATCGCTAACATTTATGGATCACTAAATGTTCTTGCGATTAGTACATTTACTGGTCTGACTACTAAACTTGGAACCACGATTAAACAGGCATTAAGTCTTAAGAATGGTGTTGATATTGCCAACGCATTGAAGGTTGGTAATACAGTTAAAGTTCAAAATGGAACAGATAATGTCAATGGTGTTCTGAATGTTGCAGGTGTTATTAACTGTGCTTGGTTAGAGACTCGTCTTGCAGCTGCAATGGCATCTCCACCAAAAGGATTTGATATGCATCACCCAACCAAGAAAGGTTGGAGATTGACACATATTTGTATTGAAGGTCCAGAAGCAGCAGTATATTATAGGGGTACACTTGAAGGCAAAAATGTGATAGAATTGCCAGATTACTGGCGAGGACTAGTAGATTTCACAACTATTACTGTCCAACTGACTCCTAAGGGATGTTATCAGGAACTATTTTATGAAGTGATTGGCTGGGGAACAGCAATCCAAGTAACCAATGCTGCTGGTGGTCCAGTAAACTGTAGTTATGTTGTGTTTGGTGAGAGAAAAGACGTTGACAAGATTGTCGTTGAATATGAAGGAAAGATTGAAGATTATCCTGGAAGGGATCAAAGATCTATCGTTGGGTATCACTATGATTACAGAGAGGGTGTGAACGGATGAAGGCAGATCCAAAGAAAATTACTCAAAGATTGAGAGACACTGCTAAACAGCAGGATAGACAAGTAAAAGATATGAAGGAGGTTCTAACGATCTCCGATGCCATCATTGATGAATATGATGAGGTTATTGATGCGTTAGATACTAAAAATGTACCTCTTGTCAATGAAATTAATAGTACTATCACAACAGTTTGTGGTGCTTATGATGCAAGAATTGCTGCTGGTTGTCTGAGTCCTCTTATTTGGCAAGAACAAGAGTCAACTACTATTTTTTCAAAAGCATACGGTGGATCAGTAAATACTACAACTTGGAAAGTAGTAAAAGATCCAAGTCAGAGAGTTCAGTTAAACTATTATGGATGCAAATATTATAGACATCCAAAAAATAGAGAGTATGGAGCTAATGTAATTGATGAAATCTCCGACGCAAGTGTAGACCAACTAACAGATGTATTGGTGATATTTGATTCCAATGCAAATGATTACACTGCTGGAACCAATCCAATTATCAAAATTGGAGATTACATTACGGATGATTTAGAAGAACCTTATACTTGGACTACTGGAAACATACCAACTGTTGTTGGACTTGGCACAACTGGGTATCCAAAAGAACAAGGAACTGTTTCTGGATTTTGCACATCTGGCGTTAATAGAATCTATGGGGATAATATCACTGGATTTTTAACATCATTTAGTATTGGTGATTATATTTACGATGATGCTAATTTCCCACAAGGGACATACATTACTGGATTTGGTACAGCAGTAGCAGAGATTATCATTGATGGCGGTGTTCCATCGGAAACTGATATTGATTATGTTACAACTAGTGAGGTTGCTATTGGTACAACCGAGTATCATGAGTTTACTGTAGGTATTGTATCTACTTACAATGCAGTATTCTTAGATACTATCACTACTGTTGGTGCTGCTAGAAGTTCTTTCCTTATTGTAAGAGGACCAACTAATGCTGATCTAAATTTTGAAGTAACCAAGAACCCTATCGACCCAGTAGAAATTGGACTTGCTGTTGGAAATAAAATTGGTAAGGGGCATCGGATCAGTCTAATGAATAATGGTGATCCCAAAGTGGTAGCCAAGTGGCACGAAATAAGAAATGATCCAGAACCCGCAGTTGGTGCTGGATATTGTGAGTATTGGGTTGGTGCGTCTTCATGGCCAACGATCCAAACTGTCAATAGATCTGGAGCTGGAACTACTGCCAGTCCATATACTTACAGTTATGCCACTGCTCAATATGTCCCAGAAGGATATACAATCTCCGTAAGTTCTGGTAGTTCTATTCCTTCTGCAATCAGAAGTACTACTTCGGTTAGTCCAACAAATCCTGGACTTACTGGTTGTACAGACCTAACAACTGCGATTTCTACTGCAGAGTCTGCGATGTCTGCCAAGATTTCGGAGAACACACCTAAAATCAATCACAATATAAAAGCTTCTCAGACTCTTAGAAGATTGAGAGACGAAGAAGAAACTACTGCATGGTCAATGCTTCAAGGTATTGCATACATTGCCGACAGCAAAACAAAATTAAATAACGATGCTAATGAAATTGATGACTTTAATTGGAGAGATATCCAGTGAGAAAAGAACTCTTTGCTATTCCAGTTTTCATTGATAAAATTGATCTTGATATATTCAAGTTACCAGAAGGGGAAATGCAACCCACTTGGGATTCTCAAACCCTAACCACATTTCATTCTGGTGGACAGTTAGACTTACCTGAAGAATCTATGTCTCACTTGTGTGAAGTAATCACAAAGAATCTTTCTGAGGGTAATGTGTTTGGTGCCAACCCCAGGATTGGTCATATCTGGAGAAATAAGTATACTGAAATAGACTATCAGGATGTACATATTCATCCTAACTGCCAGTGGAGTTTCATCATTTACGAAACAATGAAGTCTCAGACTTCATTTTTGAATCCATCCATCAAGGATATTCAAAATCAAATTGGTACAAACGTTGAGGCATTTCCTCTAGACTACAAACCAGATCTAGGACCAGGAGATATTATTATTTTCCCATCATTTTTGTTTCATTCTGTCAATAGGGGTGCAGGCGGAACATCTATTTCGGGTAATATATACATGGACTATAGCTAGTTTAACATGGGAATGTACGATACGATTAGATCATCAGTTCCACATTTCAAGGGGACATACCAAACAAAAGACTTGGAATGTTTGATGTGTGATTACTGGATAGATCCAGCAGGACATTTATTTGAAATTGATCTATCCTACACACAGGACTTCGATCGTATTGAAGGCATGAGACTCATATATGTCAAGAATGGAAATCACGGTAAGGTAAGACCGACATATATACGAAAGTATGTTAGAATATACAATGAAGACGAGGAGTTTATCCTTCAGATTCATGATGGTAAAGTAGTTGCGTATCAAAAACATGAGCAAGACAGACAAGTACGGCAATGAATTGCTGATTGATAATATTGAATGGATTGGACAAACTGTCGCTGACATTCACCACAGATTGAAAAATCTTGAAGGTGAAGTTAAACTTTTGAAATCCGACGTGGGTGCCCATGCATTCCAGATCGAATCACTGTATAATGAAATTGTCGAAAAGGAGCAAAACCAATGACAAAAAGAACTCACACTATTGAGAAAAAAGACTCCAAACATGCTCAGGTATGGGAGTGGGATGAAACTCCAGAACTGAAGAAGTTTATTAAGGCACAGGAATTTCGCAACAAACACCTTATCCCACCTCCTGAAAGACCTGCTTGACACTGAAGTCCTTCCTTTGTATAATATGTGGGTAATCAACGATACGAAATGAAATTTCGGGTTACCTACATCAAACCAAAAAAGAAAGGCCACTCCGTCCAAAACGCTGTTTTTTATGACATTAGAGATGCAATCCTTTGGGAAAAACATGTTAAAACCCAAGGATGTACGAATACAGAAGTCATTCCTGTACTGAACTGACTTCTTGGGATTGTCGCCTATTGGTTAAGGCCCACTGCTTATAACGGTGTGAATCGGGTTCAATTCCCGACAGTCCTACCAAGGGAGCGTGGCGGAATCGGTAGACGCACCAGACTTAAAATCTGTTGGGCAATTGCCCGTGAGAGTTCAAGTCTCTCCGTTCCTATTTCTATTACAATGCAATACAACCTATTTTCAATTCCTTTCTTCACTGATGAAGTAGATCTCGAAAGGATTCAAATCATTGATGAAGAACAAAAACCTACATTTCGTAGTGGATTGAATACTAGTCTTCGTTGTAATAGAAAAATTTCTTCAGATACTATTGCTTATCTGTCAGAAATTATAGGCAAACATATTGACACTCTCGGTGTTGAATATGGTAGTGCCAGAATTGAAGAACTTTGGAGAAACACCTACACTAAGGCAGACTTCCAAGATCCACATATTCACCCATTTTCGCAATGGAGTTTCATCATTTATGAAACTGTTGATAAGTCTAGAACTGTGTTTCTAAATCCATATAGGATGCGTGTTCAAACACAAATGTCTATGTATGATCGCTACTTTGGTGAAGATTGGGTTCCTGAATTAAAACAGGGATCTATCGTAATCTTCCCATCGTTTATTGAACATTATGTTCTGACTGGAGGAGAAGGTAGTACTATTGCTGGTAATGTCTTTCTTTCTCCACCACTAAATACTGACGCGCCACTATAGCTCAGCTGGATAGAGCAACGGTTTTGTAAACCGTAGGTCGTCGGTTCAAGTCCGACTTGTGGCTTTCCTCTTCGGAGGAATAGGTGGTGTTACCGCTATTTCGGACAGGGGTTCGATTCCCCTCGACTCCACTCATGGGGTCGCAATGGTCTCGACGGGGTTGTAGGAACATGACTGAAACCTGCTTGGATAAGCAACAAATAGATGCCAAAAACATCGCTCCAGCGAACAAGATTGTTCGCTTCTCCCGTCAGTCTGCACCTGTTGCTGCCTGACCCATATAGGGAGATCGGGGTTAAGTTAGCCTTGTTACCCAAATAACTCTTTGGGGGTGAAATGCCCCCTACAAAATAGGGAGAGTAAGATGAGAATCAATCTCTGGTATTGTAAGGGTATGGGACAATGGCGTTGGACATTAATGGATGATCGCCGTCCTGTATGTCATCAAGAAAGTGGACAACAACCTTTTTTGAGAGATGCTATGAACGACGTTGCAAATACTGTTGAGTATATGTTAGAATGTCGTCCAGATTAACGGGGAATTAGCTCAGTTGGTAGAGCGCCTGCTTTGCAAGCAGGATGTCAGCGGTTCGAGTCCGCTATTCTCCATTCGTTATTCGCAAATGGCGAATACTAATAATATGTTTGAACTTAACCCAGACTTAGAAATTACTGTTTTAAAAGACATTGGACCAAACAAAGTGTCTGCTGTCACTATTGATAATTTCTATCAAAATCCATGGGAAGTTCGCAATCTTGCGTTAAAACAAAAAGATAAAGAGGTTAATCCACACTATCATTATGGTGACCGTGGTTTTTTACCAACCAAAGAAGTTGCAAAAAACCTAAAACCACTCTTTGATCAATTGCTTCAGGATGAAAACATATGGCCAGACAGAAAACTGATTCCAGAACAGTATAACCAAAACTGGGATGATTCTGGATTTATGTTTAACCTCAATAATGAGGATAACATCATGAAGAATCCTCTAGGCATTGTTCCTCACCAGGATACTTACTTCTCTTATAGGATGCCTAGTCAGTATGGTGTAGTAATTTATCTAAACACTCCTGAAGAGTGTCGTGGTGGAACGTTACTTTACAGTTATTTGGGTAACATGACTGTAAAAGAGAGTATCCTGGATAAGTATAAGGACTATGAGAACTTTGATTTACTAAGATTCACCATTGATGCATCTTTGGCATTAGAAGTAGAATTCAGATTAAATATGACATGGAATAGATGTGTAGTTTATCCAGCAAATATCCTGCATTGCCCAGAAATGGAGAGAGGATGGTTTATGAATTATGATAGAATTGCACAGGTATTCTTTTTGTGATATAATATTAGTCCGTGTGAAGGAAGTGATACCTCCTCAGTTCTGCTGAGGAGGTTTTTTACTGTCTAAATACATCAGACAGATCCTAGCTTGAGCACATAAAATGCCTCTATCAAGATTAGAAAATTTTCTCAAGAACGCTGAAGGTAATATTCTCTACGTCAATTCAAGTGACTTTGATGCTACCGATAGTATTGAGAACAGAGGAAATTCCCAGACTCGTCCGTTCAAGACTATCCAAAGAGCGCTGATTGAGGCTGCGAGATTCTCTTATCAGACGGGTAAAAATAATGACAAGATCGACAGAACTACGATTCTTGTCTATCCTGGTACTCACTACATTGATAACAGACCTGGATTTACAGTAACAAACCAGGGAGGCAGTGCTGAATATAAGGAAAGAAAGAACGCTGGTTGGCAGAATGCAACTATCAGTCAGTTCACTACTGAAACAAACTTTGATGTTCTAGATAAAAACAACGAACTTTATAAGTATAACTCTACTGAAGGCGGTGTAATCCTGCCTCGTGGTACTTCTATTATTGGTCTGGATCTGCGTAAGACCAAAATTAGACCACTATATGTTCCTGATCCAGAGGATCCAGATCAGAAGTATGGTGGTATTCTGCGTGTTACTGGTACTTGTTACTTCACAGCATTTACCATCTTCGACGCAGATATTGCTAAGACTGCTTACTATGACTTCGATAGTAACACCAGAACTCCAACATATTCTCACCATAAGCTAGCTGCATTTACTTATGCAGATGGTGTCAACAATGTCATTATTAATGGTACAGATAGTGGTCTAACTGACCTCGATATGTACTACTACAAGGTCTCTGCCGCGTATGGAGACGCATCTGGAAGACCTGTTGGTACATTCCCAACCTTTGATGACTTTGAACCAAACGTAGACGAATTTAGAATCGTTGGTGACCTTGCTGCTGACCCTGTTGGTATTTCCTCGATCAAGGCTGGTGATGGTAATACTGGTACTAACGTAATTACCGTTAATACTGCTAAGGCACACGGACTGTTCAAAGATACTCCTGTCCTTATTGCTGGTATTACTACAAGTATTAACTCTTATAATGGTTCTTTCCTAGTTGAGGAAGTCGTATCTGATACTCAGTTTAGATATCTTGCTCCTTCTATTCCTGGAAACGTTCTACCAACTGCACAGGAAATTCAGAACTCTTCTGTTATCATCGAACCCGATACTGTGGGTTCTGCATCTCCATACATCTTCAACTGTTCTCTACGTTCTGTCTACGGTCTGAATGGTCTAGATTGTGATGGTGATAAGGCAACTGGATTCAAATCCATGGTTGCTGCACAGTTTACTGGTATTTCGATTCAGAAAGATGACAATGCGTTCATCCTTTATAACGCAGAGACTGCAATCTTCAATGATGATGTAACTGTATCTGAGTCCGATCGTCCTCTACACAGTAACTCTAGAGCGATCTATAAACCATCGTATGAATCCTCTCACATGAGAGTAAGGAACAACGCTGTTGTTCAGTTGGTTTCTATCTTCGCTATTGCATATGCACGTCACTTCCATGCAGAAAGAGGTGGTGACGCATCTATTACTAACTCCAACTCCAACTTCGGTCAAACTGCACTTGAGGCATCTGGATTCAGACCCGAGTCGTTTAACCGTGATGATGTTGGTTATATTACTCACGTTATTCCGCCTAGAGAAATTGTTCAAGAAGAGGGTACATCTTCTTGGTTGACTCTCGACACAGCTAAGACTATTGGTGTTGGTGTAACTGAGAGACTATACATCTATAACTACAATACTGAAGAGATCGTACCACCTGCACAGGTTGACTCTTATAAAGTTGGTGGTAGAAAGGGTGATGTTCTGAACCTAAGTATCGTTAATACTCTATCTGGTACTGCTGTTCAGGAGGACTTCTCTACTCCTATTATGATGCAAGTTCCAAGCGGTATTGGAACTTCTTATCAGAAGGAATATGAAGTTATTAGAAACTCTGGTGTTAATGCTATTGTTTCTAACGTATTCCTACTCAGATCTGACCACCAGTTAGTTAATGGTGAAAAAGTCAGAGTCTTCTCCAACACTGGTGAGACTCCAAACGGAATCAAGAACGATAAGATTTACTATGCAATCTCTGGTGGTACTCTTGCTTCTGACAGAATCCAGTTAGCATCCACCTATAATGATGCTCTGGCACGTAGACCTATTACTGGTGTTTCTAATGGTGGTGGTAAGTTAAGAATTGTCTCCTCTGTTTCTGATAAGAACCCAGGAGATCCTGGACATCCTATTCAATGGGACGATACAGAGAAACAGTGGTATATTCTTGGATCTGTTTATGAAGTAGATAACACCATCTACGGCGCATTCAAGACTATCGGTGTTGGTGTTATTGGTGAAGAAACTGGTACAACCTACGTTCAACGTAGAGTTGATAACAGATCCCTGTTGGATAGACTGTATAGAATTAGATATGTAATTCCTAAGGAACATATTGATGCTCGTGCTCCAAAACCAGGTTTTATCCTACAAGAAACTAAGACGGTTGGTGTTGGTAGTGCATCGTTCCTTGCTGCTGATCTGAGCAATCCAACTCAACTTAGAAACGTTAAGATCATCAAGAACGCTGTTCATGATGGTGGTACTACTCTTACATTTACTACTGAACAACAACACAAGTTGCAGAAAGGTGACTTAGTTAGAGTTGACAATGTTAGATCTGCCAATAATGAAGAGTCAATCTTCAATATTGGATTCAATGGTAATCATGTTATTGATCAAGTTCTAACCAATAGACAGTTTACTGTCGCTGGAATCAGTACGGATCCTGGTGTATTCAAGAACCAAGTAAACCAGAGAACTACTCAACAACAAATTGAGTCTCTACCAACTGTTCAGAGAGCAAAGTCTACTGATACATTTAC
>Ga0208162_1001203_pt1 | contig 13791 bp, 14 predicted proteins | sample CB_VirMetaG_4_FD_184539 | JGI IMG/M metagenome (GOLD analysis project Ga0208162, IMG submission 184539) | Freshwater to marine saline gradient viral communities from Chesapeake Bay - CB_1508_1M Viral MetaG (SPAdes) (version 4) | ecosystem: Environmental > Aquatic > Marine > Coastal | place: USA... | reverse complement strand
ATCATTGCTGCAGCTACTTCCTCCAGCTCTATTCGAGGATTCTCAGTAAACTTACTGTTTTTGGATGAGTTTGCCTTTGTCGAGAACGCTGCTGAGTTTTATACCTCAACATATCCTGTTATCTCTTCTTCTGAAAGCGCAAAGGTTATAATTACTTCGACAGCAAACGGTATCGGTAATCCGTTTCATAAGATTTATGAAGGGGCGATTCAAGAGGTTAATGAGTTTAAACCATTCCGTGTAGATTGGTGGGATGTTCCTGGCCGTGATGAGGAATGGAAAAAGCAAACTATTGCCAACACATCTGAATTACAGTTTAGGCAAGAATTTGGTAACACTTTCTTCGGTACAGGTAATACACTCATCAATGCCGAAACTCTTATGAATATGAAAGCTGCTGTTCCAATCCGTGAACATAATGACGTTAAAGTTTATGATAACGTTCAAGAACGTAGCGACTATATTATGACTGTCGATGTTTCAAAGGGAAGAGGGCAAGATTATTCTACTTTCAGTATTTTTGATATAACGCAACGACCTTTTAAACAAGTCGCAGTTTATAGAAGTAATTTAATTTCTCCTATTCTTTTTCCAGATATTATTCATCGTTGGGCAAGAGAATATAATGATGCCTATGTGATTGTAGAATCTAATGATGTTGGATCAGTCGTAGCAAACGGATTATATTATGATATTGAATATGATAATATGTTTGTTGAATCTTTTATAAAAGCAAGCGCTATCGGCATGACGATGAACAGAAAATCTAAAAGAATTGGCTGTTCTCATATTAAAGATTTATTGGAAGAAAACAAACTTTTAATTGTTGATTTAGAAACAATCAGCGAGTGTTCGACTTTTGAGGCAAGAGGACAATCCTTTGAAGCCTCGGATGGTAACCATGATGACTTAATGATGAATTTAGTTATGTTCGGTTGGTATGCTGGAACAGAAATGTTTATGAACGATACAGACATTGATGTTAAGGAAATGTTATATCAAGAACAAATTAGAGCCATTGAAAACGAGATAACTCCCTTTGGTGTAATAGATAATGGCATCGAAGAACCTAAAGTCGAAAAAGTTGGGAGAGATCGCTGGACTCTCCATAAAGTAACAGAAGTCTTCTAAAAAATGATTTATTTATAAATATTACTGATGTTTGAAAGATCTTATCATGTATATCTTATAATTAATCAAAACGAAAAAGAGGAAGACTCATGGCTTTTTTCACGCCTTCTTTGTCTCCAGCAGTAGTAGTCCGTGAGTTTGACCTCACTGGTATTGTTCCAAACGTAGGAACAACTACTGGCGTATTTGTAGGTAATTACCGTTGGGGACCTGTTGAAAAACCTACTTTCGTCAACAATGAAGCAACTCTTGTTTCTTTGTTTGCGACACCAAATACAAACAATGCGGTTGATTTTCTTACCGCTGCTCAGTTTACAAAATACTCGGATCAATTAATTAACATCCGTGCTGTAACAAGCGCTGCATACAATGCCTTTGATTCAGATACAGCTAATGGGGTGTCTTCGGGCGTATCCCAAGCTTCCACAAGGTCGCAGTCGCTTATTAAGAACGAAGCGCACTTCAATTCTATTAGAAGCGCTCTTGATTCCGATGGACATAGCTTCATCGCAAAATATCCTGGAACTTTAGGTAACTCTCTTCAAATTCAGATTTGTAGTTACGACGCTGATGATTCGGCTGCTAATTCTCAATTCGATTCTAATGCTGGCGGTCAATTCACCAATTGGTCTCTGAGAAATCAATTTGATGGTCGCCCTTTAAGTTCCGCCTATGCGTTAGGTAAAAACGCACAAAAAGACGAAGTTCACGTAGCTATTCTTGATGGCGATGGTCAATTCACTGGAACTAAAGGGACTGTCTTAGAAACATTCCCATATCTTTCTTTAGCAAGAGATGCTAAAAATGCTGACGGTTCCACGAACTATATCGCAGACGTATTAAACAATCAGTCGGGTTATGTCTGGTTGGTTGACGCTGCTAATATTGACTCTGACTTCAGGGTTGGTGGAGCAGGTAGCGATGCAGATTCTGGCGACGATTACTCGTTAATTGATTCTGCTCAAGGTGTAAAAATTATTGACCTTGTTAATGGAGCTAACTCCGGATCGCTTGGCGTTTCTCAATACATCAATGCATTTGATTTAATTGAAGATGTTGATGCATACCAAGTTGATTTCTTAATCTCCCCACCTGTAACAACATCTAATGGAGCAAATACGACAGCTGATCAAATTATCACTGATCTGAATAGTATTGCTGCTACAACTCGTAAAGACTGTGTGGTTGTTGCTTCGCCTCCTAAAGATGCTGTAGTTGGTGCGACAGACCCTGTTACAGAAACAATTAAGTTTGCTAACCTGTTACCTTCCAGTTCTTATACTTTCTTGGATAATAACTACATTAAAATCTTCGATAAGTATAATGATCAGTATATTGACATTCCAGCTAACTCTTCAACAGCAGGGTTAATGGCACAGTCTGATATTCAAACTGCTCCATGGTTCTCGCCAGCTGGCCTCAGAAGAGGTAACTACTTTAACGCTGTAGACATCGCCCACTCTCCAGTGAAAGCTGATCGTGATAGACTCTACAGAGCTAACGTAAACCCAATCGCTAACATTCCAGGATCTGGAATTACTCTGTTTGGCGATAAGACTATGTTGCGTAGACCTTCGGCGTTTGATCGTATTAACGTTCGTCGTTTGTTCCTGACTTTGGAAAGAGCTATCGCAAGAGCTGCAAAATCTGTGCTGTTTGAATTCAACGATGAATTTACCAGAGCAGAATTTGTAAACATTGTTGAACCTTTCTTAAGAGAGGTTAAAGGTCGTCGTGGTATCACTGACTTCAGAGTTGTTTGTGACGAAACAAATAACACTCCTGAAATTATTGACCGTAACGAGTTTATTGCCACTATCTTCATCAAACCTGCCCGTTCTATCAACTTCATTACTCTGAACTTTGTTGCTGTTAGAACTGGTGTAGACTTTGAAGAAGTAGTTGGCCAACAATTCTAAACCGCTAACGAGGAGATAAGAAATGGCTATTCTTGGAGTTGATGACTTCAAAGCAAAACTGAAAGGTGGCGGTGCTCGTTCAAACCTATTCAAAGCAACAATTAACTTTCCTGGATATGCAGGTGGCGATGTTGAATTAACATCCTTTATGTGTAAAGCTGCGCAGCTTCCTGCATCCGTAATGGCTGAAATTGTTGTACCGTTTAGAGGTCGTGAGTTAAAGATTGCTGGAGATAGAACCTTTGATACTTGGGACATCACTGTAATCAATGACACCGATTTTAACGTCCGTAATGCTATGGAACGTTGGATGAACGGTATTAATGGGCACACCACTAACGAAGGTCTTACAAACCCTACTGATTATCAAGCTGACCTGATTGTAGAACAGCTAGATAAGAATGGAGATATTCTTAAGACATATAACTTCCGTGGTTCCTTCCCGACTGGTATTTCTCCGATCGATGTATCCTATGATGCAACAAACTCGATTGAAGAATTTGGTGTAACATTCCAAGTCCAGTACTGGGAATCCAATACCACTTCCTAATATGGATTATAAATAGGGGGGATACTTTCTCCCCTATTATTTTATTTGGAGATAAATTTTGGCAGACGACAATAGTTTAAAAGTTTTTGGGTTTGAAATCTCAAGAGCTAATAACAAAAAGAAAAAACAATTACCTTCTATTGTTCCGCCATTGGATGATGATGGCGCAGGTTATGTCACTGCGTCTGGTAGCTATTATGGTTCTTTTGTTGACCTTAGCGGCGATAACGCAAAAGACGATAAAGATTTAATTAGAAAATACCGTACTCTCGCAGAACATCCAGAAGTTGACGCTGCGATCGAGGATATTGTCAATGAGGCTATTTCTGGAGAAGACAAAGTTATTGATATTGTTTTAGATAACATTCAAACCTCTGATTCAATTAAGAAAAATATTAAAGAAGAGTTTGATGATATTTGCAACATGCTTGATTTTCAAAATTATGCGCATGATATTTTCCGCAAGTATTATATCGACGGTAGGATGTATCACCATCTAGTGATTGACCCTAAAGCTCCACAAGAGGGCATTCAAGAAATTCGCCCAATTGACTCAACTAAAATTCGCAAAGTTAAAGAGATCAAAAAACAAAAAGATCCTAAAACTGGCGCTGAAATTATTACAAAAGTTGATGAATACTACTTGTATAGCGAAGATAGAGCTGCTAATTATCTTACTAAAATTGCTGGCGGTAGTCAGCCAAATAACACTATTAAAATTTCCCAAGACTCGATCAGCTATGTGACTAGCGGATTGCTTGATTCGCCACGCAAGAAAGTGATCTCTTATTTACATAAGGCGATTAAGCCAATTAATCAGTTACGTATGATGGAAGATGCTTTGGTCATCTACCGTTTAGCTAGAGCGCCTGAACGTCGTATCTTTTATATCGACGTAGGTAACTTACCGAGAGGTAAGGCTGAACAATACCTAAAAGATATTATGGCTCGCTATAGAAACAAACTTGTTTATGATGCAAACACTGGCGATCTTAGGAATGACCAGAAGCATATGTCTATGCTTGAAGATTTTTGGCTGCCGAGACGTGAAGGTGGGCGAGGAACAGAAATTTCCACACTTCCTGGCGGTCAAAACCTTGGCGAAATCGACGATATTATTTATTTTCAAAAGAAAGTATATAAGTCCCTTAATGTTCCTGTAGGTCGACTTGACCCTGAACAAAATGGCGGAGGGATTTTAGGTCGTTCTTCTGAGATTACCCGAGACGAATTTAAATTCCAAAAATTTATTTCAAGACTGCGGAAAAGATTTTCAGATTTATTCATGAATATCCTTAAAAAGCAGCTTATGCTTAAAGGTATTATTACTGATGATGACTGGGAAACTTGGAAACATAATATTGTAATTGATTATATTACAGACAACTATTTCACAGAATTAAAACATGCTGAAATGTTTAGAGAGCGTATAACGACTCTTCAGCAAATGGACCCTTACATTGGTAGATTCTATTCTCAGAATTGGATTCAAAGAAATGTATTAATGATGACTGATGATGAGATTAAAACGATCGAATCAGAAATCGCTAAAGAAGGTCCGCCAGAGCCACCTGAAGGCGAAGAAGAAGATACGGGAGAAGCTTAAATTTAATAATGATTGATATTTTTATTGGTTATGATGAACGAGAAAAGATAGCTTACTCGAAACTATGTGATTCTATTATATCACATAGTTCTTCTCCCGTAAGAATAACCCCGCTTCATTTAAAAAATTTTAAATCTTTTTTCACAAGGAAAGCTGAAGGCTCGACCGCTTTTAGTATATCAAGGTTTTTAGTTCCATATCTTAAACAATATCAGGGATGGGCTATTTACATGGATTGTGATATGCTGATGCTTGATGATATTTCAAATCTGTGGGCGCTGAGGGAAGCTGAGTATGATGTTCAAGTTTGTCAACATGATTATATTCCGAGCACACAAAATAAATTTTTAGGCAATGATCAGAAACAATATGATAAGAAAAATTGGTCAAGCCTAATGCTGTTTAATTGCAACAAATGCACTTCTTTGACTCTAAATTATGTTTATAATGCTCAAGGATTGGATTTACATCAATTTAAATGGGCAGACAAAGTGGGAAAGATTCCCTTAGAATGGAATTGGTTAGCAGGTGAATATGAATTTAATTCTGAAATAAAAAATATTCATTTCACATTGGGTGGGCCATGGTTCCAAGATACCACTGAAACTCTTTATGATGATTATTGGAATAAATGGAATTTGTAGGTTCACGAGCAGCTGGCGATCGAATGCGAATATTGTCAGCTATGCAGAAATATTCATGGTTATTTGGCGGTAGAGATAATACCGATTTACCTGTATTTGAGGTTCATTGGGCGAAGAAAATGCTCAAAGAAAAAAATTATAACCTTGATCAAACTGAATGTTATTCAGAGATTTTTGATTACGAAAAAAATTTCTTATTGGATTTAAGTTTTGAATCTGTAAATATTCCTACAAAAATGTGGCGATATGATCATATGCGCCATGAATTATTTAAATACTATCAAACTGAAGGCGATGATTTTTTCAAACGCAATTATGTTTGGCTTTTCCGTAATGAACAAAAAAGAAAAAAGAATAAAGTGGTTTTTTGGAGAAGCACTTTAATTGATAGTTACAATATAATGCAAAAAGATGTATCAAAGGCACACCACTCTTTTTTAAATATAAGGTCTGTTAATACAATTAAACGACCATTGTCACAGGAATCTTGGACGAGACTTAAAGATTTTTTATCTGAACATTTTGATGTAGTTGAGATCGAATATAGGACGCCTATAAGAGAGGTTATGCATCATCTGTTTACTTGTGAATTTTGTTTTGGATATGGAGGTATGTGGAATCTACATGCTCATGCAGCGAAAACACCACAAATAACCCTGATGAACAATGAAGGGTTTTATTATGCAAATCCAAGTCATTTAATCGGGAACCCATTTTATATTTCAGGATATGATCGAGGCATTTTCCCTAATTCTGATGTGGGCAACGCTAATTCAATGTGTATTATTGGCTACAAAATTGAAGAACTGCTCAATATAGAACTAATAAATAATGTTTTAATATTAGCAAAGCAAGTGAATAAAGATATTCAAAGTAAATTCTTTAAAACCTTTTATTAATGTAAAATTTAATTTTTATAAATAATTACAGTATTTTTGAAACTGGAGCTCTTAAATGGTTGAAATCGTTGATTTTCTTAATAATGTTACAACTAAAAATTTTGTAGAAGCCGAAAAGCAGTTTTCTGAACTAATCAATGACCGATTAGCAACTCGGATTGATGACGAAAAGACTGCAGTTGCTGCACAAGTTTTTAATAATGCAGAAGAGCAAGAAGAAGCTCCAGAAGTTGAAGCTGATGAAGTAGAAGAACCTACAGAAACTTCAGAAGAAGAAACGGAAGATGAAAACCTTTAGAGAATTTAGTATCAACATTGCACCAAAGGGCCACAAAATTGTAAAAGTGATTAATCACGGTGGTCACGAAATGATGGTAACTAAAAAAGACAACCAACATCATGTGATGCATGATAATGAAATTGTCCATTCAACTGGAACTGAGCGTGAAGCTATACGGCATGCTCGGGATTTTGGCAAAAAAATGAGTAAGCGGTTGACCGGAAAAACCGGAGCGACCGCTTCTAATATAGGATCGAAAAAAACAACTAGCGGATACTTTAAATGAAATTAATCACTGAACATACAGAAGAAGTAGAGTATATCGTTGAAGCCACAGAAGACGGTGGTAAGAACTATGTGATTGAAGGTATCTTTGCACAAGCGGAAAAGAAAAACCGCAACGGTAGAATTTATCCAAAAGAAATTTTGGAAAACGCAGTTTCTAAGTATGACAAGGAACAGGTACAAACCCAACGTGCAGTAGGTGAGTTAAATCACCCTGCTGGTCCTATCATTAACTTAGATAAAGTATCCCACCGCATCACCGAACTCAAGTGGAACGGCAATGATGTGATGGGAAAGGCACTTATTCTTGACACCCCTAATGGTCAGATTGTGAAAGGTCTCTTAGATGGTGGAGTTAAGCTAGGTGTTTCAACTCGTGGTATGGGAACTCTTGAGCAAAAGGGTGGAATTAATATGGTCGGTAGAGACTATATTATGAATACCGTGGACATCGTACAAGATCCCTCTGCACCATCAGCTTTCGTTAATGGAATTATGGAAGGTGTAGAATGGATTTGGAACAACGGTGTTTTAGAAGCCCAAGAACTTGAAAGAATTGAGACTGAAATCCGTAATGCTTCTAGGTCTGACCGCTCTGCGGTTGAGATTCGGGAGTTTAAGAATTTCCTCTCTAAGATTAATCTTTAATAGGAGATAAACATGTCTGAACAAGAAATGTTAGACGACATTGAAACTGTTGAAGAGGTTATTGAGGAAGAAACTTCCGAAGAATCTGAAGCAGTTGATGTTTCCGAAGCAAAGGATGGGGTAGAAACTGAAAAAGCTTCTATCGCTTCTGTTGCTGCGGGTTCAGCAAAAGTCAAAAAAGCTCCTGTTCCTGGCGGCGAAGCCAATAAAGGCGACCAAAAAATGCCAAGAACAAAAGCTGGAATGATCAATGCTATGTATGAAAAAATGAGCGGCATGAAAAAAGATGCTCTCATGGCTGCATACGGTAAAATGATGGAAGACGTTGAATTGGAAGAGGGCGAAGAAGCTACTCCTGCTATTCACGAAAAGGCAGAAGCTGTCTCTGTAGACGTTTCCGCTGATATGAATGCTTTGGTTGAATCTGAAGCAACACTTTCCGAAGACTTTAAGACTAAGGCTGCTGTCATTATGGAAGCTGCTGTTAAGTCAAAAGTATCTGAGGAAGTGTCTCGCATTGAAGCTGAACTTCAGGAAGAACTTGACGAAGAACTTAAAACAACTCGTGAAGAAATGGTTGAGCAAATTGACAGCTATCTGAACTATGTTGTTGAAAAGTTCATGGAAGAAAACAAGCTGGCTATCGAAGCGGGTATCCGTACTGAGATTGCTGAAGACTTTATGAACGGTCTTAAGAACCTGTTCACTGAGTCTTATGTTGAAGTTCCTGAGTCTAAGGTCGATCTGGTTGATGAACTGTCTATGACTGTTCGTGAGCTGGAAGAAAAATTAAACGAAACCACTGAAGCTGCTATCCGTCAAAGCGGTGAGCTGGAAGAACTGAAGCGTGATGCTATCATCCGTGAACATTCCCGTGATCTCGCTGAGACTCAGGTAGAAAAGTTGAAGTCCCTGGCTGAAGATATTGATTTCGAAGATGCTGAAACTTTTGCAACAAAAGTATCAACTATCAAAGAATCTTACTTCACCAAGAAGAAAGTTACAGTTGCTGAAGAGCAGGTTGCTGAAGATGCGGAAACGCAAGAAGTGAGCGAATCTATGCAGCGTTATGTAACTGCTCTTAAAAGAACTCATAAACCACAATAATTAGAAAGAAGGTGTTTAAAAATGCAAGCTCCTGTATCTTACGATAAACTCGTAAATAAGTGGGCGCCAGTACTGAACGAAGAAACTGCTGGTCCTATTTCCGATCACTACCGCAGACAGGTAACTGCTGCTATTCTCGAAAACCAAGAGCGTGCTATGCGTGAAGAAGCTTCCCAAGCTTCCTTTGGTATGCTGAACGAATATGGCACAGAAACTGGTAACGTTGACAAGTTCGACCCAGTTCTGATTTCCCTCGTTCGCCGTGCTATGCCAAACCTGATCGCATATGACGTTTGTGGCGTACAGCCAATGACTGGTCCTACTGGCCTGATCTTCGCTATGAAGTCTCGCTACAAGACTACTCGTGGCGGCGCTACTGCTGATTCTGAAGCACTGGGTATTAAAGAGCCATACACTGGCTTCTCTGGTGACTCCGGCTTCTCCGCACAGCCTGCAGACCCTGCTGGTCTGTCCGAGTCTAACTTTGACTCTGACTCCTCCGCTGACGATGCTCGTGCTACTGCTCTTGCTGGCGGTGGTATGACAACTGCTGAAGGCGAAGACCTTGGTACAACTGGTAATGCTGCTTTCGCAGAAATGGGCTTCACAATCGACAAGCAGACTGTAACTGCTAAGACTCGTGCGCTGAAGGCTGAATACACCATGGAACTCGCTCAAGACCTGAAGGCGATCCATGGTCTGGAAGCTGAAACTGAGCTGGCTAACATTCTGTCTGGCGAAATCCTGGCAGAAATTAACCGTGAAGTTATCCGTACCATTAACTCCCAAGCTAAGTCCGGTGGCGCTCTGACTGCTGCTGGTGCTGCTTCTGCAGACTTTGACCTGAACACTGATGCTGACGGTCGTTGGTCTGTTGAGAAGTTCAAGGGTCTGATCTTCCAGCTTGAGCGTGACGCTAACAAGATTGCAAAAGAAACTCGTAGAGGTCGTGGTAACTTCGTTATCTGTTCTTCTGACGTAGCTTCTGCTTTCGCAGCTGCTGGTATGCTGGACTATGCTCCTGCTCTGTCCACTGCTCTGAACGTTGATGACACTGGTAGCACTTTTGCTGGTGTACTTAACGGTAAGATGAAAGTGTACATCGACCCATATGCGACTACTGACTATGTAACTGTAGGTTACAAGGGTACTAACGCATATGACGCTGGCGTGTTCTACTGCCCATACGTACCACTGACCATGGTACGTGCGGTTGACGAAGACAGCTTCCAGCCTAAGATTGGCTTCAAGACTCGTTACGGTATCGTTTCCAACCCATTCGTTGGCGAAAACCCAACTGACGGTCTTGCGCCAGTTAAGACAAACCAGTACTACAGAATCTTCAGAGTTGCGAATATCTTAGGCTAATCGCAACAATAATAAAAATAATACTGGTTATATAAATACTAGGGTGGGTCGAAAGGCTCACCCTTTCTTTTTGGAGTAGACAATGGTACTGACAGAAAACATCAATTACTTACAGCCAACTGGATTTAAAGTTGTTATTGACAGAGAAAATTATCCTAACTTGGAATTTTTTGCTCAATCAGTAGATCATCCAGACGTAAACCTTGGTGCCCCTGCGATGCCATTCAGACGTATCGACAATGTAGCGTTTCCTGGGGATACGATTTCTTATTCTGAATTACAGATTCAATTTATTTTAGATGAAGATATTAAGTCGTATATCGAATTGTATGAATGGTTTGAAAAATTAGTAAATGAAAATTTTGTTGGTGAAGGGCCAAGGTCAAGTAGAACAAACCCAACTCCTCCTAGCCAAGCTGATATTTCTATTTCAATTTTAACAAGCCATAACAATCAAACAAAACGCATTTTATATAAAGGTTGCACTCCAACATCTTTGAGTGGCCTTAGACTTTCTTCAGTTGCAACGAGTATCGAATATTTAACTTTTCAAGCATCATTTGCGTTTACGGGCTTTGAATTCAAGGGATAATATTATATAATATTTAAAATAATTTTTTAGGATGTGACATGAAACTTGATTTGAGCGCTATTTTAGAATTGTGGAAAGAAGACTGTTCAATTGATGAAATGAACCTTGATGAGGAATCGAGAAAAACTCCTTCCCTTCATGCTAAGTATCTTGAGATAAGATCGCTTACAAAGTTAAAGCTCGCAAAGGCAGAGCTTGATCAAAAGACTCTTCTTAAACAAAAATGGCTTTATTACAATGGTAAGATGGATGAAGATGAAATTAAAGAAAGAGGCTGGGAGTTTGACCCTTTTAAGGGATTAAAGGTTCTGAAGGGTGAAATGAATTATTATTATGATGCAGATACAGACATTCAAAAATCAGAAGAGCGTATTCAGTATTTTAAGACGACCATCGAAACGCTGGATGAAATTATTAATAATTTAAAATGGAGACATTCAACAATCAAAAATATGATTGATTGGAGACGGTTTGAAGCGGGGGGTTAATGGCTGATTTAAAAATAAAACAAAAAAATTATTCAGCTTTAGAGATACGATGCGAACCATCAGTAGCCAGCGAACTTACAGATTATTTTTCGTTTGAAACTCCTGGCTACAAATACATGCCAGCGTATAAGAGTGGACGCTGGGATGGGAAGACTAGGCTTTTTAACAACAGGAATAATGAACTTCCAGTTGGCCTTTGGGATTACCTTTTAGATTTTGCCAAGCCAAGAAATTATACGCTCGATGTTCAGAGCAACGATGACTATGGCGCTCCCAATCAAAAAGAAGACATAAGCCCCAAAGAAGTCTATGAGTTTATTCAAATGCTTCATTTGCCTTTTGAGGTAAGAGACTATCAGTTTGATGCAATTTTTCAAGCTTTACAATCCAAAAGAGTCATTCTGCTTTCTCCAACAGGCTCAGGTAAATCATTAATTATTTATGTTTTAATGATGTGGTATCTTGAATACTATAATAAACGCATTTTGATTGTTGTTCCAACTACTGGTTTGGTTCAACAAATGTATGCTGATTTTGAATCATATGGATTAAACGCTTCATTAGTCGTTCATCGAATCTATGCAGGAATGCCAAAGAACGATATTCCGCAAAGAGTCTTTGTATCAACATGGCAATCCATTTATCAATTACCAAGCGCATGGTTTCAGCAGTTTGGTTGTGTCTTTGGTGATGAAGTTCATGGATTTAAGGCAAAGTCTCTTGCAGGTATAATGAATAAATCTCGTGAGGCTGAATACAGGTTCGGTCTGACAGGAACTCTGGACGGTACACAGACGCATAAGTTAGTTCTAGAAGGATTGTTCGGTAGAGTATTTAAAGTTACTACAACTAAAAAATTAATCGACAATGACACCTTGGCAAAACTCAAAATTCATATGCTTATTCTAAAGCATCCCAGAGAAGTTTGTAAGGATGTTATAAATACTAAAGATTACCACTATGAAATTGATCATATTGTTGGTAACGAAAAACGTAACCGACTGATTCAAAACCTAGCATTAGATCAGAAAGGCAATACTCTAGTATTATTTCAGTATGTAGAAAAACATGGAAAAGTAATTTATGATTTAATTAACGTAAAAGCGAAAAATGATAGAAAAGTTTTCTTTGTTTCAGGTGAGGTTGATTCACAAGTTCGTGAAGAAATACGAGGCATTGTTGAAAAAGAAAAAGATTCGATCATAGTGGCTTCCCTCGGTACTTTTTCAACTGGCGTAAACATTAGAAATTTACATAATATTATTTTCGCTTCGCCGTCAAAATCTCAAGTAAAGGTATTACAAAGCATCGGTAGAGGGCTTAGAAAATCAGAAGACGGTAGGGAGACTACACTTTATGACATAGCTGATGATATGCATCATAATAAAACCAAAAACTATACTCTCTTACATGCTATTGAACGAATGAAAATATACAAAAGAGAAAAGTTTGACTACGAAATCCATGAGGTGACTCTATGAATGAAAACGATAATATCAAAGTAATCAAATTAGTAACTGGAGAGGAAGTTGTTGCTAGAATTAAGGACGGTCCTGATAATATAGTTTCGCTTGATAGTCCTTATATTGTCCAATTGAACGAAGAAGGTATCGCATTATTTCCATGGATATTAACTGCAAAAAGCAGTGAATTGGTAAATATCGCACCACTTTCTGTTGTATCAATTGCAAATCCAAAAGAAAAAATTATTCAAGGATACAAAGAAGTCATCAAAGATGATGTCGTTGAAGATGTTGCTATGGAATTCGAAGACGACCTGATTGACTTTGTAAACACCACTGTGCACTAGGGGTATATTCCGGGTCCTGATCAGTAAACTGAAGTATATACTATTTTTCAGGAATGTAAAGTAAAAAATTTATCTTTACTTTTATCAGGAATTATTTATAATAAATTTTATATTTAATTAAGGCATTCTTATGAGTAAAAAGAAGAAACCAAGCGATTATATAAATAACAAAAGGTTTTCAAAAGCTGTTTGTGATTATGTTGAAGAATGCAACAAAGCAAAAGCAGCTGGAGAAGAGATTCCTATTGTAACTAATTACATTGCCCTTGGCTTTGACCAGATTGCTACAGGTCTTTCACGTAAACCTAATTTCGCCGGATATTCATATAAAGACGAAATGGTGATGGACGCAATCGAAAATTGTTTGAGGGCAATTAAGAATTACAATATCGAAGCTGCAACTAGGACAGGTAATCCAAACGCCTTTGCTTATTTCACTCAGATTAGTTATTATGCTTTTCTGC
>Ga0208162_1001200_pt1 | contig 13827 bp, 13 predicted proteins | sample CB_VirMetaG_4_FD_184539 | JGI IMG/M metagenome (GOLD analysis project Ga0208162, IMG submission 184539) | Freshwater to marine saline gradient viral communities from Chesapeake Bay - CB_1508_1M Viral MetaG (SPAdes) (version 4) | ecosystem: Environmental > Aquatic > Marine > Coastal | place: USA... | reverse complement strand
AACTTCTGTAAGCAAAACTTGAAAGAGTGTAAGCGTATCATTTCAAATTTCGATTAACGATTACATAAATCTGGAAAAAATTTTTCCGCCAAAAATTGACTGAAAAAGATCAACCAGTTTTCTTTAGTCTCTGGTTAATGTAGTTGTCGTCTTTCTTGTAGAGGTTCTTCTTTCTGAAGTCGTCAACAAATCCTTGAAGATAACGTGGTTTGAGTAGATAAATTTCTCTCAACTTTTCGTTCTCATCTTGCAACCACTCAGCAACGGTAACGGGACTACAAATCTCGTTACCGTTTTTTGTTGTGACGGTGCCGTTAATATTGAGTTTGTGAGTTCCGTTGAAGAATGTTTCGTCTACTCGTACACCAGCATTGTAGTGACCGATGGTTTCTTTTACTTCATAGTGATGGATCTCTGAGTATGGATCATCATACTCACTCTCTCCAATTTTATAGACCTCATAGTTAGACTTTGGCCAGTCATACTGTGCATTGACTAGGTTGTTGGTCAATAGGATCACCCAGTCATAGAATGGATTGCCATATGCTTTTTGAGCTAGAGCATCTGGACGTTCTCCGTCAGGGATGCTATACTTCTTGAATAAAGTTACGGTCGAGAAAATATCATCGTTGATTTTATAGCGACGGAAGAAGTTCTTTGCAACTACAAAGTCGGATTCAGAGAAAGGATAACTGATTGGTTTCTCGTCGTATTGTATGTTGGGGAGAATAGAGAAATACATTTTACCTTACGTCGTTTGATTCTACTTCTTCTGCAAAACAGAGTTTTGTTTCTTGGAAGTTTAGTGTTAGTGTCATTGCAACTGGTTGACCATCATGGTATGTAGCATAAACACCATCTGGTGTGTAGTTAACGTCAACCTGTGTCACAGCACACATTTTGAATTTAGGTAGTACATCATGTTCATTAGAACCTTTCATGAAACTAACTCTGCATAGGTTAGGAACACCAATGAAACCAGCATACTCAGACGCACCTTCAAATCCAAACACTGTACCAGGATCTCTCCTAGGTAGAGTGCATTTCTTAAACTGTTTTATAATGTCATTGCAAGTTGTTGCTTCTGTACCATTACGAGGAACCAACTTAAAATTAAGTTGAAAGTTTCTCATGTCTGAACTTTGAAACAATAGTTCAGTGTTTGGGTTTAGGATAGCACCAGAAACAGAACTGAATACGTCATCATTACTAACACTATCAGCACCAATTGCTTGCAATGCACTTCTTAATGCCGCAGCACCAGCAATTTGTTTAATTCTTCCAGCACCATCAGCAAAAGTTTCTGCGGCACTTTTGACTTTATCAAATCCACTTGCTCCAGCAGATCTCAAAATGTTTGCACCAACTGTGCTAAATGCTTTACCTCCCCAGTTACCTCTAAAACCAGTGGAGATATCCTCTGGCATATACAATACGATAGTTTTGTATGTAGGATCTGCGGTTGTGTAAGAAGCTGCTCCACTTCCACCTTGGTTATAGTTAGTAGAAAATTGAGTTCCAGCACTAGCATTACCACCAGCACCACCAACACTATTTTTTGCGAAAGGTGGTTTGTACTCATAGAATTGGAAGAGAACATAGTCACTCTTCTCTGTCATACCAGCGTTACCTGATCCATCATCAGGATAACGTAGTTGAGCAGATGAATAGTTTGTAGATGGTGGACCAAGGGATGTTAGTGTATAATTCTCACGATTTTCTACTCTCGTATTCTTCGCTTCTTCAGCAGAAAGATTAGTTTTTTCCCAATACCCCTCTCCATTCTCCTTGAGCTTCCACTCATAGTAGCGACCACCAGAAGAACCCTTCTGGACTTCACCTTCTTTGGTTCCAGTTCCAGTTGGTGGTTTCTCTCTTGCTGCCTCTCGCTGTCGTATTTTTTCTGTACTAGGCATTAGTTTGCCATCTCCTTGGATTGTTTGGTGCCGTAACCTTTGATCATTCTCTGACCTCTGATTTTATCATAGAAACTCTCATCAGTATCTTCCCAAACAGTTTCTTGATCTATTGGAAAAACCATACCATTGACATCTCTTACAAAATCTTCTGTTGGTAGTAGAATGGCAGTATCCCATTCTTTAGAAGCAAGGTCGAGAAATAGTCCGTCTACATGTGCTGTTAGATATTTATGGAAACATTTCTTGGGAATGTCAATTCTACCCTGCATTAGTTTCTTGGTAGCAACTATCCTTTTCTTTGGAGATAAGTAGTGTAGGTTAGCACCCCAAAATTCATGCTTGCCTGCTGCTTTGATCACGTAGACGAGAGGGAACCTATCATAGTAAGGCAACCATCTCATCTTTGCCTTATACTCAAACATATACAAATGACCTGCTACAGTATGTCTACGCAGTTCATTTGCATCTTGTTCTTTTGCTGCACCAACTTTATCCTTCTTCTCGTCTAGGATATACTTATTAAAGTTCTTTTTGTATTGACTTGCTTCTGCTTTTACGGCGTTTCTATACCAAGCAAGAGTTTTCTTTTCTCCTCCTGTTTTAGCAGATACCCTTTCGAATAGTGTTTTATATCCTGGGTCATCATTGACTGCGTTGCGTTGAATTGATGCAAATCCAGTTGCCATTGTTCTATACTCCTAAATGGTCTTCGGTAAGTATTAAGAAGTTCATCTGCCTGTCTTCACAATACTCACGCGCAGCGGACCATTTAGATTGGTTCTTTGCGTATGTCAGAGCTGCATTACGATACGAGGCAGTTCGTTTATTTTTTTCATTCGGTGGTTTTGTTTGTTTCTTGGGTTTGATTTCAACAATATACTTTGCTATGTTTCCGCTTTTTTCAAGAACCTTAATATAAAAGTCTGGATAGTAGCGCCTCACTTTACCATCAGGAGCTCTGTATGGTATAATGATCTCTTCACTACCCCACTGCAAGATAGAGGGGTTATTGTCACAGAACACCATGAACTTTCGTTCCCATAGCGACCTATAAACAATGTTTGTCGGGTTGCCACGGTACTTCTGAGGGTTCTTAGGTTTGAAATACCCAGAGTACGCCATAAATATAAAGTGTCCAACATAGGTATTTAGTGTGGCTGGAATAAACAGTTTTGCCGCTAAAATGGCAGCACAAGGTGGCATGGCAATGTCCAACAACTTCCTTGTGCAATTTGAAGACCTGCCAAGCGATGTTGTTCCTGATCGTGAGATCATTGAGTATTTCTGTGATGAAGCTCAGTTGCCCAACACTAATACCGCAACTGGTACACAAACTGGTCTCTACACTGGTCTTGGGCAGGTAGATTATCCTCATACTTTGGTTTATACTGAAGTGCAACTTAGTTTCTTGCTAGATGCTAATCTAGAAGCACTTAAGTTTCTGAACAACTGGCATAGTTACATCTTTTCTGGTGGAACATATGGAGATGATAATATGCCTCTCGATGATGGTGTTGGTACTCAGTTGAAATTGGAAAACAGAGTAACGAGATTGAGATATAAGAATGAGTATACTGGAACAATAAAAATCACTAAAGCAGAGATGGGTGGAAACGACCCACAAGAAAGAAAGTCGATTGAATACGTTCTAGAGAAAGCATACCCATATCAAATTGATGCTGTTCCTCTGCAATTTGGAACTGCTCAGTTGCTCAGAGTTACTGGTCAGTTTAAATATCAGAGACATTATATAATTCATAAAGACATTAAGAACTCTGCTCTATATCGCAAACTCAAATCCAACTAGAATTTGAAAATCGACTTTTCAATTCCATAAAACTGGGAAAATTTTTTCCGCTAATTTTTGGTTCTAAAAGTTGCGCTAAATATACATATGATCTGGTCTAAACATAATGGCATTACCACAAGTTGTCCTTCCAACGTATGAGTTGGAACTTCCTTCTAACGGCAAAACTATCAAATACCGTCCTTTTGTCGTAAAAGAAGAAAAACTGCTTCTCATCGCTCTAGAAACAGGAGAAGAGAAAGAGATCGAGAGAGCAGTAAAGCAATTGCTAAAAGGTTGCATTCAAAGCAGGATCAAAATTGAAGAATTGCCGATTTTTGATCTGGAGTTTATTTTCCTTCAAATTCGTGCTGTCTCTGTTGGAGAAGATATTGATTTGATGGTGACATGCAAAGATGATAATGAAACGCAGGTCAAACATCGATTGAGATTGTCAGAGGTTCAGGTAACTAAACCAGAAGGGCATGATCCCAAAATTATGCTAACTGATGATCTTGGCGTTGTGATGAAGTATCCTGCATGGGATGAATTTGTTACTACATCAATTATGGGTCAATCTCCATCTGCAGATGGTGTTGTTGATATTATCGCAAATTGTGTAGATCAGATTTTTGACGCAGAAGACGTATATGACAGTTCTACGACTACAAAGAAAGAATTTGTAGAATTTATTGAAAATCTCACAAATGCTCAGTTTGAAAAAATTCAACAGTTCTTTGAAAACACTCCTAGACTAGAATATTCGTTTGCAGTCAAAAATCCTAATACTGGAGAAACTTCAGAATTCACTGTTGCTGGTCTTGCTAATTTTTTCGGATAGCACTCTTCCATAATACACTGGAAGGGTATTACAAGACTAACTTTGCTCTCATGCAGCACCATAAATATAGCTTGAGTGAAATCGAGAATATGATGCCTTGGGAGCGACAAGTTTACACTACTTTGTTGCTTCAATACTTGGAACAAGTCAAGAAAGAACAAGAAGCACTTAAACGCTAATGGCACACGGATACTTATCAGCAACAGATACTAGAGGGGATTCCTTTGGAACTATCGCTAGCGCAATTGCTGAGCGTATCAAAAAATCCTCTGATATGGCTGCGCGAGAGCGTAGATTTGCTGAGGCAAAAGCAGAAGCAGCAGGAACCTCTCTAGATGAGGCAGGTATTGATAGAGGTTATTTTTTTAAAAGAGCACTAGGATCTAGTTTTGGTGGTGATAGGATTGCCAGAACAAGAGGTAGATTTTCAAAAAGTCCTACTGCAGGAACAGATCCAACAACAAATCAGAATGCTAGATTTCGTGGTGGATTTGATTACAGTTATAGTGAAAGTCCACTAGTAGCAAAAAAGAAAGAACTGCCACTAGGTAAGAGAGGTGGTCCTCTAGCAATTAGAGAACCTGGCGGACCACTAGCACCACCCATCTCTAAGATGGTCAACAATACTGCTTTGCAAAAAGCAGCTGCTCCAGCAGTAAACCCAGAGGTTAGGGGTGGGGCAATTGTTAGAGGAATGAGCAATGCTGGAAGAATTAATTCTTCTGACGATGTATCCAATAGAATTGTTGACATCGGTGCTACAAATCTGGGTGTTGAGAGAGATCTTCCTGGCGATGACATGTTTGTCAAACGCATGGAACCCGTTGGTGGTGGTATTGGCGGAGAAGGTGGAACTGCGGAAATCGTTCAGGCGATTGATAGACTAACCTTTGTTACTATGAACTTGGTTGCAGCAACCAAGGACCAAACAAAAGAACAGAAATTAATTGCTTCTCGTCAAGAACAAACTGCTGAAAAGCTAGCAAGAGATGCTCAAGCAGATGCAGAAGAATCTGCAATGGAGCAAGGTATAGATGGTTCTGATTTTGTTACACCAGAAGGACTTTCTGATCCAAAACTAGGTGGAGGTGGTTTACTAGGAGGCATGTTAGGTGCTGCTGGTAACATCGCTGAAATGGTTGGTGGTCGTGGCAGAGGATTAGGTAAAGCTGCCCAAAGAGGTGGTGGTAAAGGACTTGGTGGAGGTCTTAAAGGCATTGGTGGTAGACTACTAGGAAGGGGTGCAGGAAAGGCTGCAGGAAAGGGACTATTAAAAGGAGCAGGTAAAGGACTACTCAAGGGTGGTCTCAAGATGGGTATCAAAAAGGTCCCAGTCGCTGGTCTCCTTGCTGGTGCTTTGTTTGCTGGTCAAAGAGCAATGGCAGGTGACTGGGGTGGTGCTGCTCTAGAACTTGCTTCTGGTGCTGCTGGCACCGTTCCTGGCGTTGGAACTGCTGCTTCTGTTGGCATTGATGCTGCATTGATGGCAAAAGATGCCATGTCAGAGGCACCACAGGCAAGTGCTGGTGCTATCATGTCTGGTCCCAAAGAGGGTTATCCAGCAACGCTGCACGGGACAGAAATGGTTCTGTCTGGCAACAAATCAAAAGAAACTCTCAAAATTGGTGAAGCTCTAGCTGAAGGTCAACTTAGATTTCAAAAGAGAAAACCAGAGGACTTTGCTAAACTAGCAGGTAAAGGTCTTCAGTTCTACTTTGAGAAAATGTTTGGATGGAATTTCATATTAAAAGGAATTGGTGGTTTGATATCTCTAATTCCTGGCGTGAAGGGTGTAGGTGATCTTCTCAAGGGACTTGGTGGTGGTCTCATGAGTATGCTTAACCTTAACCCTGGTGATACCAAAGCTCCTTCTGGATCTGATCCTAATGTGAAATCTCAGGGCAAATTGACAAGTGGAACTGGATTGACCAGTGATCCTACATCCAAGGTGAAAGCTGCCGCAGGAACAGCACTAAGAGGAGATTATAATTCTTTCTTAGGTGGTAACCCAGCATTCACTAGCGCATTTGGATATAGAAATACTGGACTTGCTGATGCATCTACAGATCACCCAGGTATTGACATTGGTGTTGATGCTGATTCTGAAGTTAAAGCAATTCAAAGTGGTAAAGTAGTTGACATCATTCAGAGATTTGGAACATTTGGAAAGGGTGTTGTTGTAGAACACGCTGATGGAACTCGAAACATTTACGGACACGTTGATCCTCAAGTTGCAGTAGGTGATGAGGTCAAAGCAGGTGATAAAATTGCTATAATTAGACATTGGCCAGATCCAAAATATCCTGCAGGAAGACAACACCTTCACCTAGAAAGATATGAAGGTGGTGCTATCAAAGACCCTCAGAGTTATCTGAACAATTTGATGGCAGAAGACCAAGGAGCCGTTGATAAGGATACTAAGACATCTCAGCAAAAACTAGAAAGTAGCACTAACCCACAGGTTCAAGCACTGAACTCTTTGATGGGACAATCTAGGACGAAAGGATCAGCAACTGTTGAAGGTGTTGGAACATTCTCAAGAACCAACCCAAGAGGTGGTCAGTATAAGTCTTCCTTTAAAGATACTGAAGGCAACGAGATATCTCGTGATGAGTTTATGAAGAGATTGGAAAGTGCTCAAAATGATCCTTCTAGTGCATTAAATAAAGCATCTGCAGACGTTGCTTCTGGAGATAGAGCAGCAGCAAATAGTGGAGGACAGCAACTTGCAGTGGTTCCTCCTGCAAGCAGTGGAGGTGGAAAGTCTGCTACTCCAGATGCACCTAACCCAGCACCAGGATCTAGTGATCTTCTTCCAGCTGCTCTCAGATCGGTGCAACTATCAACAGTAGGATAATATTATGGCAGATTTTCAATCAAATACAGACTTTGAACTAAAAAGTGTTGTAATTTACCCACTAAATGGTGGTACAGGTCAAACTATTACTAAACTAGTCAATAAGGTAACATATGTTGAGAGTATTCTCTCTCCTAGTATTGCTGCTACATTGGAAGTTGTTGATAGTGTTGGAATACTCCAAAAACTGCCAATTCAGGGAACTGAAGTAGTAGAAATCTCTGTGATTACTAGTCAATCAGAAGAACCTTTTGATTACAAATTTAGAGTATGGAAAGTAGCAAATAGATTTGCTAAACAACAACAGCAAGTGTATACAATTGGACTAATTTCAGAGGAAATGCTCAATAACGAAGCAATCCGAATTACGAAACCAGTTAAAGGAAAGACTAATGAAATTGCTGCTAGTCTGTTGACAGAATCTCTTCAGACTGGAAAAACATTGTTCTCTGAACCTGTATTGCGTGAAGTTAAATATATGGCAGTTCGCCAGAGACCATTTGATCTTATTACAAGACTGGGAAGTAAATCACTTTCTACAAAAGCGGGTGGATCTACTGAAAGTTCTTCTAGTGGATCAAAAACAGAGGGAAATCAGGAAGAAGCAAAGCAATCTTCTGGTAGTGCTGGATTTTTGTTCTGGGAAAATAGAAGAGGATATAATTTATTCTCTGTTGACAGTATGTGTTCAGAAAAAGAAGGTAAACTGAGAGCAAAAGAATATGATGTTGAAACTTGGGGACCTTATGTAGAAAAAGTCGGCAATCAAGAGGATGGTTCGGATGATAGGTTTACTATTGCAACATCGGACTTTGTGTCTGACCTAGACATCATGACATCATTGAGAATGGGTAAGTATTCATCTAGAGTTATCTTTTATAATATAAGCACTGGAGAATACAGTGAGTATGTCTACAAAATTAGAGACAGTTATGATAAAATGGCACACTTGGGTGGACAGGTAGATATTCCAGAGTTCTCTGGTGTAGTAAAACTTGATCAAACACCAACCAGAAACATTTCTTCTATTATTGATCATGAGACATGGCAAAACGACCCAGAACCAGGATCTCCTGAGCAGCAAGATCAAGGTGAGGGAACATCTAAATCTAGTCCATATGCAGATTTCAATAAAGACTTTCTAGTGCAATCTATTGCTAGGTATGAAAGTTTGAGAAATCAGTCTTGTGTTCTAGTTGTGCCAGGAAATGCACAAATTTGTGCAGGAGATCAAATTGACATTAGACTAAAGAACAAAGTTCCAGGGGAGGAAGCAAAATCAGAAGAATGGGATAATGAAAGTAGCGGCGTCTATCTTATCGAAGAAGTAACGCATCAATATGATAGAGTAAGTGGTACAAATGGACAGTTTTACACTACACTTAGATTGATGCGTGACAGTTATGGAATGAAAGACAAAGCATCAGCACACAGTTCTAAATAATGTATACGGAGGTAACTAAACATGGATAGTATCGAACAACATATTGAAGCAGATAAAGAGGAACTTGCTAATCCTCAACTCTCACCTCAACGCCGTCGTCATATCGAAGGCGAACTGGAAGAATTAGAAGCATACGCAGAGCGTCATCCAGAAGATCATCATGATCCTTCATCTCTGGAACTGTACTGCGACAACAATCCAAGTGCTCCAGAGTGCTTAGTATACGATGATTGATTGATATGGATCAGTTACTGTCACAATTAATTCCCTCACAACGTATTGGAAACGATGGTTTTGTGTGGTGGATTGGACAAATTGAAGGAACCGCTTCCGATGAAGGAAATAATAAAGGCGGTTATCGCTACAAGGTAAGGATTATCGGGGACCATCCTAGAGATAAGGAACTACTCGATACTCCTGATTTGCCTTGGGCAAATGTCTTGATGCCAGTAACTGCGCCATTCATGCCTGGCAACATTGGCGGTGGTCACCCACAACTCGTTAAGGGTTGTTGGGTGATGGGTTTCTACATGGACGTTGAGAAACAGAAACCCATTATTATGGGTTCTATTGGTGCAACACCAGGAGCAACTGGTGTACTAGAACAGAAAGGACCAGATACTAAACCACTTACATCTGGTGCAGAAAGTGGAGAACTAGCGCCAAACCCTAATACAGACGGTGATCCTACACAAGATCAGCAGCAGAAGACTACAGGTGCTCTGCCTGATGGAACCAAGAGAGGTGATGGGGAAGAGCGTGTCAATACACCAGCTAAGAAAGTCAAAGCCATATCTGATGAAGAATGGTGCCAAGAAGTAGCAGATAAGTGTAAAGACGTTGATCTGAAAACACAAATGAATAGCATCCTTGGCAATATGCTAAAGGACATTCAAAACAGTGGTGGAAATATCGGTACTTTATATGTCAATAAAGCAACTGGTGAATTAAACAGCGCGATTGCTGATGCTAGAAACTACATCAATAAAGCAGTATCTGTAGTTACAGAATTCTTAGCAAAAGTAAAGGGTTGGATTAAAAAGAAAATTCAAGCAGGTGTTGAAGACTTAGTAAAAGCAACTCTAGCACCAGAACCAACAGGAAATGTCCTCACCCCAGTTACAGAGTGGTTTAACAATCTACTCAAAGACCTTGGATGCCAGATGGAAGATCTTGGCGAGCGTCTTATTGAGTGGTTGACAAATGTGTTGATGAGTTATGTTAATGAGATCTATCGTTCTGTTATTTGTCAAGTAGATGAACTTGTAAATGGTATCATCTCAAAGATCAATCAACTATTAACCGAACTATTTGATAGTGTTCTAGGTCCTCTGCAGGATATTCTAGGAGCAATTGCTGTGCCACTTAATATCATTGGTGGAGCAATTAATTATGTTATGGAACTCTTGGGCATTTCTTGCTCTGGTCCAGATACCACATGCTCCAAGTACAAGCAAGTATGTACCGATGGCAGTAAGAAAGAAGATGATGATGACAAAGACTTCTTGGATGATCTTCTAAGTGACATTGATAATCTGTTTGGTGATACTCCTGCAGATTATACTTCTTATGTTTGTGATGAAGCATACACTGGTGCTCCACTGGAAACAACTACAGTTGGGTTTACTGGTGGTGTTCCTCAAACTGGTGGTGGAACTGGTGGTGATGGTCCTAAGAAACCTAAGATCACCTATAACATTGATGATATTGAAGTTAAAGAAGGTCAGATTGCAACGTTTACTGTAACTAGATCTGGTTATCTTGGATCTGCATCCTCTGTCAAATACAAGACACTTAAGTCAGGAACAGCAACTGCTGGTGAAGACTATGTTGCTGTAGATGGTATTTTGGGATTTGCTGAGAATGAAACTAGCAAAACCATCACTGTACAAACATATGCAGATACTGTAGACGAACCAGATCAGACATTCTTCATGTTCTTGAAGAAGAACTCTCCTAACTCTGGTGCGGTCTCTACATTCTTTAAGAAGAATGTTGGCAAATGTACTATTACTGAACAAAATCCAAAAGAACCAGGAGATCCCTCTACGCCACCTATTTCAAACCCACTCAATCCCATCGGTCCAGAAGATCCAACATCAATCCTCCCAACAACTCCTGGGTCTGGAACTGGTGTTGTTACCGATGACAGTGGTTTCCAAACGTTTGATCTTTCGGCAAATAGAATTATTTGTCCAGAAGGTGAGTTTATCATCTATACCATCAAAACTACAAATGTAGAAAACGGAACGATCTTGTACTACACCATGTCTGGAAATGGTATTACAAGTCAGGATATTATCAATGGATCTTTAACTGGCAATGTCGTTATCAATGATAACAAAGCAACAGTAACAGTTGGAATTGCTGAAGATGATGTTGTTGAAGAAGAGGAAGTTTTGAGATTTACTCTAAATGGAAAGGGTAAGTTTGTTGATGTCTCTATTGTATCCAGTAAAGATCAAAATCTTGAGGACTTTGATATTGGTGTCGGTGATAGTCTAGAGACTATCTTCATACCATTTGAACCACCTACTGTTCTTTCTGAGGATATTATCACCGATGAGAATGGTGGCATTATTGAAATTCCTGTTTCCAAACCAGGAGATCCTTGGGCAGAACCACCATATGTTTTCATTAGTGGTAATGGATTTGGTGCAGCAGGAACTGCTCTACTGGATAAAAATGGATTCCTAACAGAAATTCGTATTAAGAGAAATGGATACGGATACAAGAAGAACCTTGCAGCAGATAAGGGTGTTCGTTGCATCATCGACAGCTTTACTATCTTGAGACCTGGCATTGGTTATACTGAAGTTCCTAAGATGTATGTCAACGGAGAACTTGGTGTTGCTGAGGCAGTCATCAATGATGATGGATTTGTAATTGGTGCTAGAATTCTTGATAGAACCAGGACATTTGATAAGTTTCCTGCCATAGATATTATTGGTGGTAATGGTTATGGTGCTAAACTATTGCCCTCTCTAGCATGTCTAGATACTGACGCACTATCCACTATCGGTGCTACCAAGATTGGCACTGGTCAATACATTGATTGCCCATGAAACCTGCTATTAACTATCCTTCAAATATTTTTAAGCAAACAACGCCCGACGAAGAGCAGGCGTTGACAGATAATCCTAGGTTTCAGACTTGGTATAAGGGGTGGTTGACACGTTCTGAGATCTATGAGAGAAAGTTGCCTGATGGATTAACCTCTGCATTGAGGATTGATGGTCCTGGGGACAGTGCATTCTCTCTAGATGACAAAGGTAACATTCGTATCCTAACAGGCAAGAGAGACCCTGAGAAAGGCGCTGGAAGCGGTGTCCTGGGTATTAAGACATGGGGACAACAGCAGATCCATAATGAAAGATCTAATCTGCAGTATAACTATGGATCTGATGACGAGAAACAGGCACTGAACGTTATTTGTTATGGTGATCATGTAGAAAATGTAAAAGGTGGAACGCGATACATCTATGCTACAAAAATCATTCTTAGTGCAACTTCTGAACTAGTCCTAGAGGGTGGTTCTATTAAATTGCAGTCAGAAAGTGACATTGAGATGGCAGCAGCTTCTATCAATACTGCTCAAGTCAATAAGAAAGATATTGTACTTGGAGAGAAAAAGACTGATGCTCTCGGTACGGATACTACGGATCAGTTTGATCCTCGTGCAACACAAACATTTAACTCACCAGGAAACTTACAGAGAAACGTTGCTGGAGACTATAACGTAACTGTTGGTGGATGCTATCACTCTTTCGCAGCAGGTGGTCCTGGTGGACTTATTGTGGATAGGGTATTTGGATACTATGCTGGTACATCCACAAATGCTGCTCTAGGGGGTACACTAGCAGCAGGTGTATACAGTTCTGGTGAAATGGACTTGATTGCTACCACGGATGTGTTCGTTGCTGGTGCTGACTTTGACATTGCTGGTGCTGACTTTGACATTACAGCAGCAAAAATTGATGCAGTCGCCGCAGATGTCAATCTCGATGCCGCCAAAGTGGATATTCTTGGCAGCGGAGATGTCTCGATCACATCCTCAGGAACCGTTCGTATCACTGGCACATTAATTTATCTTAACTAACCCATCGGTTATCCGTATCAAAAACTGGCACAAGGGGGCTTGTTTTCGGCAACCTGCCATGCTAAATTACATCTGTAACAAATGAGAGCGGTGCCTCAATTACTCGCACCTAACTCACTTGACGCGCACTGCTTCATGTGTTACAATAAACCCATGCGGTCGGGACAACCCGATCCATCATCTGCGGGTATCCATTCCGCAAGTAAATTTTCGAGGAAACAATTATGTTCAAATCTGTTCTCGCAGCTGCCGCTGCTGCACCCCTTATGGCGACCGCTGCTATGGCAGGTCCCTATGTGAACGTCGAGGCTAACTCTGGTTGGACTGGTTCTAACTACGGTGGCACCGCTGTCGATAGCCATGTTGGTTACGAAGGCGCTCTTGGCGAATCTGCTTCTTACTATGTTCAGGGTGGTATCACCACCAAGCTCCCCGATGGTGGCGCTTCTGACACCGTTCCTTCGGGTAAGGCAGGTCTTGGCGTTGGTCTGACCGATAGCCTCTCTGCTTACGGTGAAGTTTCGTTCGTTGGTTCGGGCGTTGCTGGTGTTGACCGTTCTTACGGCACCAAGGCTGGTCTGAAGTGGGCGTTCTGATTTCACAAATAATGTGATATAATAACGGGGGATCTTCGGATCCCCTTTTTTATTCTAAATATCACTGTTAGTGAGAGGACTATGCTATCTACTCAGTACAGACTAAGAATGGAGTTTATCTGTAAGAGGATTGCTAATAATGAAGAAGTAAAACTAGAAGACATGATCTGGGCAGAGAAACTTGCCAAGGCTCATACTACTGCTAGAGATTGGTTGAACAAAGCAAGACGCCAGTCTAAAGGCATTGAGGAGGGCAGTATGGATGATTTTATGAATAAGATGGGA
>Ga0208162_1001199_pt1 | contig 13835 bp, 7 predicted proteins | sample CB_VirMetaG_4_FD_184539 | JGI IMG/M metagenome (GOLD analysis project Ga0208162, IMG submission 184539) | Freshwater to marine saline gradient viral communities from Chesapeake Bay - CB_1508_1M Viral MetaG (SPAdes) (version 4) | ecosystem: Environmental > Aquatic > Marine > Coastal | place: USA... | reverse complement strand
TCTACCTTTAAGGGTAAGGTTGAGATAGGAGTTCAGTTAGATAGTTCGCCCCCTGATTGGGCTCATCATTACCAGATTGTATATGCTGGCAACTCTAGCGTTTCTAGATTTATTCAGTACACAGTTGGTGGGGCCTATGTGGAGCCAGTTGATAACGTCACCTCAGAAACCGTTAGAAACATTTATGTCTCCTTGAACTACCTTCAAGGTCACCCAATATCCTATAGCTCAGATTTTGGCGCGGTAAGTCCAGAGGGTATAAGCGAGCTGTATACGTTTAAAAAAGGGGACAGACTGAGGGTGCTGTCTTACTACACCGACGATGACGACAGAATTTGGCCTAGGAACTACGATTTTGAGATAGTTGACAGCGTAATACTTAGCTCCAATCCTGACGACAACCCAATTGTTACGGCTAATGATCTTTCAGAGGGCGCCCAGGTTCCTGAAGAGAAAACGGGGTCATTTTTAATACTTAAAAACAATACCGCTGCATATGGGTTTACCTATTCGGACGTAAGCTTGGCTGAAGGTTTTACTCTTACCAACTCTCACCACTGGAACGATAGATGCGTCGTCGAGATATACACACCCCTTGACCGACAAGATTCAGAAGATAGGATTTACTATGAGATTGGTAAGCCGTACAACGTAATAACAAGTGGGATAGACGGTAATTTACTTTACCAAACTAACCCCATTAGATTGACAGACGGGGATGTTTGGTGGAGGAGGGTCCCTGTTAATATGCCGAATTTTGACGCGAACCAAAACCTTTTTCTTCCCCTTATAACAACGGATTCGTCTGAATCTAATTTTAGGGACTACTATGTTGAGAGCATGACGTTTAACGACACCATTCCAAACGCTAGACAATTGGGGTGGGGTAAGGCAAAATCTAAGCTGTCTTCTGATAAGGCGAGAAGGCTAGATTCTTCTATAACGTATTCAGACAAAAACTCATTCTCATCAAAACTGGTAAGGTTTACATCATTCAATCCAGCCAAGTTTCAATTCAAGGACTTGCCAGCAGAGCACGGACCCATAAACAGCATATTGAATTATTCAGATTCGTTATTCTGTATACAGGAAGAAAAGATTTCAGCCATCCCTGTAGACAGAACACTACTCTCTGACGCAGCAGGATCAGACAACCTGATTACCTCCAAGAATGTTTTGGGAACCCAAAGATATTTTTCAGGAAGTTATGGCTGTGATGGCGATCAGAGCTCAGTTGTTTTAGTTGGGAATTTCGTATACTTTGCAGATAAATCCAAGGCGGAAGTTTATAGATTTTCACCTGAAAACGGCGTGTCAGTTATATCTGACGGTGGCATGAAGCAGTATTTTAGAAACCTGTTTCAAAAATCTTTGGACAGTGTAAGCGCCACAAAGGGGGTTAGAATAGTTGGGGGCTATGACCCATTAAAGGATGAGTTCTTAATATCAATTATGAATCCTGATATTTTCACAGAACCAACCGTTAATTTTTATGAACCCCCCACCAGTGCAGAGGTAATTGACGAATCAGATAACACTTCATTTGACTTTACCTCTGATGAACCAGCTGGCCCTCTTGTAGTGGAGTTTGCAGGAGATCTTGAAATTGTAGCCACCCAGGTTTCTGCATCCTACACTGACTCTGTGACGATAAACAACATACCTTTAGGCGACTCCATCTCTATATACTACGTACTTATTGAGCAGGCCGAATCATATCCAGACACCCTAAGTGGTATTTTAGACCAAACCGTGGCCGATTTTGGCAGTACTGGTAATGTAAGGATTGACGTTTTTAATGTTGACGTTTTTGAGGCAAATACCGCAGATTCTTTTATTGACGCCCTTACCCCAGGTACAAGTTATGCCATCTTTAGGGGTGCCTATAATGGAGCGGATGTGATCGGTACGCCTGAGGTGTTCGAGTTTGAGGCTCAACAGGTCGTGGATGTGACACAGAATTACGATCTGCAAATAACCGACTTCTCGTTTGATCAAAGTGGATTTACAACAACTCCACTGGGCTACAACATATCTGTATCTTCTTTTTCTAGTGAGCCAGGGGCAAGTATATACTCGTGGGTTGTACCAAACGTGACTGATCTTGGTCTTCCTGTTGGCGTTGGCTCTTCTTTTACGGGTGTTGAGCTTTATTTCAGTAACCAAGATGCCTACTTGTCAATCAATGAGGTTATTACTCAGAATGAAATATTCGTTTCTTCAGTTACTGAGAGCCCATCTGGATTTGACTCATCTTTAGATCACTTATTGGTCTCTATGGTTGTGAAGGATGAGACTATACAAGCTATTGATTCTCTAGCTCTTGACGCTTTTGCTGATGACGTCAATCAGGCAAATTCACCAACCCCCCTTGAATTGATTGGTGAGCAAGGGCTTACCTTTGGTGATTATAACAGTATAGTTACCCTGGGTAGAAATGCTTTTGAATCGTACCTTTCAAACATCGCAAATACCCCAGAGCTTTTGGATCAGTTTGTCGCCGCTGGTGGACAACCCGTTGTTCTTAACTCAATCCTAGATGCGGACGCGAATTTTGACGACATTACGGGGGCATCTGACCTGCTAATTCTCTTATCGGAATATGGCACTCAGCAGAATCAACTTACCGCCCTGGCTGGTCAACCAGGCTTTGAGCTTGGAGCGTTCCGAGATGAACAAGGGTTAGATCAACTTTTAATAGAACCCATAGATCCTGAAAGCTGATATGGCATTAAACGACTTCTATCAAGGAAACGTAACTGTTTCATTTGACAATTCAGACAAGTTTTGGAAGACAAGGTACTCCTTTGTGTCTTCCTGCTATGCATGGTTAAACAAAACTCTAAGCTCTTTCAAGGGCCATGGTACGACAGCGGTCACTAATACTGACTTGATCTATCTTCACGACAAAACCGAATCGTACAATCAATTTCATGGGGGAAGTGCAGTTTCTAGTGCAGTGCAAGTTTCGTTTAATGACAATGTGTCTGCAAACAAGATATACAAGTCTATGTCAGTTGAGGGGACTCAAAACATAGAGAACGCACTAACCTTAGTTTCTGTTAATTCAGACAACTTACCCTTGAAGTCATACAATCTTGGGAGGGTTAAGGACAAAGGTGGAATACTGTACGTTGGTATGGGTAAAAACATATACAATAGCTCTGCTGGTGTAAAGTGTTTAGGTGTAATTACTGGGGTGAGGCCAATAAACCCAGATAGCGCAATCGTTCCAGGTGAGTTCTTGCCAGATGATTACGAGCACCCATTGACCAATCAGATAAACACCGCTGACTCGGAAGCTTTTGTTGCTGACAGGTACTGGGCCATACAGGTTAGCGGCAATGAGTTTTCAGCTCAAAGCAAAGCTTCCTGGGCGGAGGAGGGTAGTGAGATGAAATATCGTGGGGGTCTTTATTTTGTAAAAGAAGTGATTGACGGCGCCATGGGAGACTACGTTGGTGATTATGGTTTGATGACTCAAAGTTTATTAACTGGCACGTATTCAGCTCTTAGGGATAAGGATCTTTTAAACGACCCTGACGCGCAATTTGCTGCTGATATGCAGGATATTGGTAGGCTTTCAGCCGAAGAAACATTTAATGTACCAAATAACTACAATGGGGAGAAAATACTCTATTTGAGGACTGAATTCGCTAACTCTGACGGTTCCAGTTTCATAGAGGCGTATTTTTCTCCAGACGGCAGCGGCGAAGGCACTTTTAATTACGAAACCAAAAAGTATGCCCTCTATCAGGTGAATCCGAATGTAATATTTGGTGATGAGCCAAGGGGGCAATACTGCGACCTTACGATCGCCTTAGGAACAAACAAGTTTGAGGTGTATGCCTTTAACGTGAACTACGAAACGACTAACCTTGATCACTCTAGGTGATGTTGATTATATTTGCATTATGGTGGAATTTTTACAAAACTTAATCTTTGGGTTGGACTACCCAGGTTTAACACTAGCCCTCGATCCAATAACTATAGCCCTCTTGGTTGGTGGTATAACCAAAGGCGTTCAGGGTATTAGTCAGCACTCAAAGGGCAAGAAAACGCAACAAGAAGGTAGGGATCTTTTTGATCAACAGATTCGAGACTTTAGATCAGGTAAGTACGACATCACGATGGACCCTGCTGTGACGGCTGCTACCCAGGACATGAAGCGTCTTGGAGCAGAGGCTGCTTTTAAAACGGGGGAAACGGCCAGGTCTGCCATATCATCTGCTGTAAGTGCTGGACGTTACGGGGACCCAAGAATGGCTGCGTACACACCCCAGTTTGCTCAGACCGCTCTTGGTGAGGCTGGAAAAGCAAACCAGGCAGCCGCTTTGAACACTGCGCAGGTTGGGATGGATTACGCAAACAAAGTACAAGGGATCCGTACTGCAAATGAGTCAACAAGACAGCAACTAGAGTCCATGATGATGGCTAGAGGTGCTGGCATGGAGCAGCAGGGGATACAGCAAAGACAGGAAGGCTTCAATACTGCTGTACAAGGATTTGGTGATGCATTCGGTGCTTACGCATCTGACCCTAACAGCATTTTTGGGCCAGTCAACAGGAATCAGTATGTCATTGACGATAATGGCAACAAGGCTTATAAAGTCAGGAATTTCAGTCTACATAACTTCAACCCAAGTCAAATGCAAAACGGGTATATAACGGGTTATGGGGGCTATCCTTTGTTCAACCCTAACAACTCTAATAACAATCAGGATGGGGGGAGGGTTCCACGTTCCACTTACGCTCTCGGCGGTATTATTGGTGGTGTTGTTGGTGGAATAACGAATACCGTTGGCAACACACTGGCAGAGTCGGCGATGGAGGGAATTGGAAGGAGAAGAGCCGCAAAGGGTAAAGATACCAAGATGTTTGGGTACACGGCTGAAGATTTTGACGCAGAAGGAAATCTTGTGAATGATGATAGTGGCGACATCACTATAACCGTCAGCAAGGATGGTCAGGTTCAAACCATGCAGGACGGTGGCGTCGCCCCAGAAATACTCCCAGGAGAGTTTGACCATGGTAGCAACCCAATCCATATGATCGATGACGACGGTAATAAGGTTGCTGAGGCGACAGGTGGTGAGATACTGTTTAACCATACTCAATCAAACAACCTGATTAAACTGCTTCAGTCTGGCGACTCTGAAGCTCTGTATGCTTACCTTGCAGAACTAATGCAGTCCCCTCAGTTTCAGATGGAGATTGAGGAGTACAATTCAGAATTAAATGGCTGATTTATTCTCAAACGTACCGATTCCGCAACCGTTAAATCCGTTGCAGAAACCAGATTCGTCATCAAATTCACTGGTTCAACAGCTAGCCAATGCGAAGCAACGGCAGTTTGAGATGTTTCGAATGGGTGAGAACGCCAGACGGGACGACCTAAACACGCTATTGGAGTACGACGCCTATAAGCTAGGGCAGTCGTTTGGTGCGCTTTACAATATGCAGGCCGAAAGGGTGAAGGACCAGATCATGAATGGGAACCTTTCCCCTTCGCAGTCTAAAGCTCTTGTACTTGGTCTGATTAACGACTACAACAAGTACTACAACATACACGCCAAGCCATTTAATGAGACTTGGGATATGCACATGAAGTTAGCCACTGACCCCAGGCTTTTGGATCAATACAACGAGAACCTCCCTATTGGTCAGGTTTATACACCCATGGAGGTTGGGCAATTGGCCGATATTAAAAACCAGCAGCTAAACCAGAAATTTGATATACTTGAGGGTGAACCAATCTTCCAGGAAGATGGTAGCGTTCAGGTTTACGACCCAATAGCAGATGCGTACGTGAAGCCTGAGATGCTGACTGGTATTGGTACGTACGACAACCTGTTTGCTGGGCAAGTGATCAACCAGGACATAGGGGACCTGTATGATTGGGGTAGTAGTCAGCAGGCAAAGGAAGTTGTAAATGTTGGGGGTAGATGGAACGAGGAGGCTGCCAATAAATACTTTAACAGCCACGTCAATTTAGAGAACAGAGAGGGTCAGGTTCACAGGTCTCAGCTTTTAGCCTCTTACGAGAATGCTCTCGAAGACACAGAGTCTGATCCATTCTTTACTGATGCTCAAAGACAGGTGTTCATAACAAAAGACCCAGAAAGCCCAGCCTATGAATCTGTTTGGGGTGACGGAGGCCTGGCTGACAGCCTGTTTAGAAGGGCAGAGGAGATGGAGCTGTGGAAAGACGCTACATACTTTGAGCCAAATACAATAGCGTCTGACGCTGCTAGAAGAAATCAGAGAAGAGCAGACAGGGAGTTGCAGGACATGCTCATAACGTCTGGACAGATGGAGCCGTCAGCCCCAATCCTAAACGGTCCAGCAACCGCTAGGTACATAAGAAAGGTGGGTGATAACACCACAATCTCCATTAATACCGAAAATGGAGAGTTGATTAGCGTTATCCCAGAGTACCACTACATAAACGAAAAAGGACGACACGTCCTTAAGTACAGCACTACTGGAACAAACTTGTCCCCTCAGGTGATGAATCAACTTGCCGCGCAGGGGGGTACTGGGATGACCGCTCTTACTAGTGGGGAGATTGAGCTTAGTGGTTCAAACTATGACGCTGTTGACAGGTACATAATGGCTAAGTTTGGTGGCGCTAAATTGAGTGACTTGGTCCCTGGGGAGCTACCAAAGCCAAATCCAGACGTCCAAGTTGGTAGCGGATACTTGTTGAATGACATGCTTGGAACTCCTGAAAATCAAGAATTGGAAACTTCAGGGATTTCAGTTACTAGTTTAAGGCCAGAAGGTTATTTCGGTTTAAATGAGAACGATGCCAACCTTGGTAAGTTTAAAGATGTCTTAAGGGATAATGGGGTAAACCAGGAGGCTGTTGATTTTATTATAAACTCAAAAGACTTCTACAACAGACTTCAAGAGAGTGGATACGAACCTTTACAGGGCTCCGCTGGAGGAGGTATATCAGGCTCTCTTAAAGGTCCCAGAACTAGACTTGCCCGTTTCTTTGGGGTAGAAACAGGAGAAGATAAAAGCGTCCAGTTGGCGGTAGACGTTGCGTTGCAACTGCTGAGAGAAAACGGTATGATCAATGAATGATAATTTACAGACCATCTACAACCTTATGGTTGATAGAAACTTTTATCAGGGGAGCTACGATGATTTTGCGGCTTCAATGTCGTTGGTTGACAACCAAAAAAAGCTGCATCAATTAGTCGTTGATAAGCAGTTGTACCAGGGTGACTTCAATTCTTTTTCTGCGTACCTGAATACGCCTATTAAAAAAAAAGACTCGATCGCAACAGGCCCTCAAGAAACAGCGTTCTTTGGAGATGGCTTAGGGGGGTTTGGGGACTTCTTCGATGATGTGAGTCGCGCCATGGCCGCTCAGTATGGTGAGGGGAAGTTGACAAAAGAGGTGGCAGACATGATGGGGGGTAACATAAGTGACGAAGACTTAGAGAAATATGTTTCGGCCACTGATGAGATCCAGAAGTACGGGATATCAGACGAGAAAAGGGCCTGGGAGCAAGAAATTAGAGATGAGGGGGATACCGTATGGAACACGGTATCTGCTTACTGGCACAACCCTACAGTTCTTTTTGAAGACGCTCTCGGTTCACTTGCTGGACTTGTTGGACAAGAGCTCAACACTGGTGTTGTTACAGGGTCTACCCTTTCAGGGGCTGCTACTGGAGGCGCAATTGGAGCTACAGCTGGAGGTATTGGCGCTGGGCCAGGGGCTGCGGCAGGGTCTTATTGGGGACTGAGAAGTGGTATTGGTGCTGCGTCAGGGGTTCTTGATGCAACAGCTACGTTTTCCAACTATTTAAGAGAGGAGCTGGAGTCGAGAGGCATGGACTTGACTAAAGAGAACGCTAGAAAGATTTTAGCCGACAAGGAGTGGCTACAAGAACACAGGAATAAGGCCATCAAGGGGGGGGCCATGATTGGTGTTTTTGACTTCATCACCTTTGGTCTTGCAGGAACAGCCTCTAAAGGCGTTACAAAGCCAATATCTAAAACATTAGTGGCTGGTAGTGTCGAGGCGGCTGGAGGGATGGCTGGGGAGGCTGCCGCTGAGCTCTCTAGAGGCGAGGAGCTTTCTCCTTCTGCGATTATTGCAGAAGCTGCTGGGGAGTTTGGTATGGGTACAATTAGTGCTGGCAGGAAAGGGGTTACAAAGGGCGTTAAAAGTATGTCAGACGTACTCAACCCACCCAAGTACTATGTGAACGGCAAAGAGCTTACAAAGGACGATTTTACGCAGTTCATAGAGACAGAAAAAGATCTCACTGTAGACAACGACGGTAACCCACTTGACATAAAAGTAGAAAACGATAAGGAGACGGCTAAGGTGGTGGAGGAGAAGGTGATGGATCAGACCATCGAAAAGTCAATCGACCCATCCATCCAAGGGGAAGACAGGAAAAAACTAGTTGCTCTGGAAAAAGAGCGGTCTCAAAAGGCAGACTCTAAGTGGCAGTCCTCAAAGAGAAGGGTCCAGGAGATCGATAAGGAGATCGACGAAATCCTATCTAAGGAGCGCCCTGAGGCAACCGAAAACAACACGCAGGCCGAAGCGGAAGACAAGAGGAGGTACAAGGAGGAGTTGGAAGCGGCTAAAGAGGCTGATCCAGAAGGGATGTGGAGCGTAACCGTTCCTGATGATGAGTCTATTGATAAAGGTACAGTTGTCAGAACTGACGGTGGGGTTGCGCTGGTGGATGAGAGTGGAGACATCAGAGGTCTTGGTAAGACAGACCCAGAGGCTAAAGGTGTTGGCCCAAGACTGGTTAAGGCTGCCGTAAAGGCTGGGGGCAGGATACTGGACAACTTTGATATGCCGTACCTAACCAAGATATATAAGGATAATGGTTTTAGGATTGTTTCTAGAACTCCCTTTAATGAACAGTACGCACCAAAAGAGTGGAATAACGAAAAGCACGGGAAGCCTGATGTCGTTCTGATGGTTTATGATCCAGACGGTAAGATGAATATTACCGAAGAGACTTTTGGTACTTGGGATTCAGCAAACGCATACCGAGAAAAAGTCCTTGCCGACAATCAAAAACAACAGCAAGAGGCCAAGGCGAAACAAGAGCAGCAACAAGCCTCAAACAGAGCAGACGATCTGAGAGAACAGAGAAGGAGGTTCACTGTACGAGCGCAAAGAACCTACAAGCAAATCAAGGACGACATCGTCAACAACCCTGAGAACTATTTTACACCTCAGAAACTTGCTGACATCAGGGCTGACCTTGAAAATATGACGATGGACGAACTTGTTGCCAACATGAACGAGACGTCTTTGTCAAACCTTATTAACGTACAGGATCAGACAGGAGTCCTTGCTGGTATTGAGGCGCTCAACAGAGCTATGGCCGAGGGTACCCCAGAGGGCAACCAAAAGGCAGCTGCTATCGTAGAGAGGCTTGGAAAGCTAGGGACCAGCGTTGGTAGACTGCTTAGACATTTTGGTGAGTTAAAGAACTCTACCGTAAAGGGGATGTATGATGTTGTTCTCTCTGATGTGGAATCCAAGGGTCAAAAACTTACAGATGCCCAGAGAGAAAAGCTTATGGGGCTGCTGGAGCCAGTCCTTAGGCTGCAAAGGGAGATGGTTGAGTTGATCAAGGAAAGAAACCAACCATACGACATGACTGATGTCGAGCTCTTGAGAATGGAGAACGACTTCAGGAAAGTTGGGGACCAGTTGAACCAAGCTCAAAAGAGGTTGAACCAGTGGATGAACGCCAACGTAGAGAGGGGTGCTGGAGAACTTGGCACCATGCTTATACAGGGTAACTTGTTGACACCTATGTCTCAGGCGACAAACATATTTGCCAACATTGTAAACATGGGGCTGGCCATCCCAAGAGACTTTATCTCATTACCGATAGATGTCGCGATTCGATGGGTGTTGAAAACTACACCTCCTGAAAGGCAGTACTCTCTTGCTGCTTACATGCACGGTCTTAGGATGATGGGTCCTGCATTTGTGAATACTCTGAAGAATGAAGTAATCAAGGGGGAACCGTCAGACTACGTAACTGAATGGAGGGTTCAGCGTGGGTTTATGCCGATTATGTCATTCCTGCAAGCTTTCCATGGTACTGGAATTGGTACCAAATTAGCCAAGAAGTACGGGATGGAGGTCGATGCGCCTATCAGCACCAAGCAAAGAATAAAGCTAGGGATTCAGGGTTCGTTTGGGGTTCCAGCTGAGCTCATGTTTAGGTTCCTTTCTCTTGGTGATACTCCGTTTAGAAAGTACATGGAGGGTAAAGTCCTGTATCAAGCTGCAAAGGCTAGAAAGTTAGAAGGAAGAGAGCTGGAGTTGTTCTTAAAGTACCCACCAGAGGACGTCATGCAGGAGGCTCAGAGGGAGGGGAGAAAGCTCACCTTCCAGGAGAAGACGGACACCTCAGAGACCCTTGAGGCGCTAGTCTCTGGTGGTTCAAGAATTTTGAGTAAGATACTCGGCAGGGATATAGCTGATTTTGTGGTAAGGACTCAGGTCCCGTACGTAAGAACACCAGCTAACATTTTGAGCGAGACAATGAAGTATTCTTCATTTGCATTTGCTATGGCTTCTGCGTCTAAAAAGATTTATGATGGCAAGATAACTGATGCATCTCAAGATATAGCCAAGGGATTCATAGGCCTTATGATGGCTCAGCTTGCTCACAACCTCATCGCAGAAGGACTGCTTTCAGGGGAGGTTGAGTACGAGGAGGACGAGAAGAAGAAGAACTTGTCTTACGATCAATTCCCACCCAACTCAATAAACGTCTCAGGAGTACAGCGTCTTATGAATGGGGACGACCCTGCTGTTCAGCCTAACGATAGATTCTACAACTACACTAAGCTGGGTATACCAGGCGTCATACTTGGGTCTAGGGCCACTCTAGCTGGGTCTAGGGTTGATGAGGTAGAGAAGGGGTTTGATTTGTTTGGTGAAATAATCGGTCTGCAACCGCTTTCAACACTGAATCACGTTCTCAACCAAAGCTTCTTGCAGGGGGTTAACAACTTGACTCAGATGATCGGTGAAACCGATGAGGAAAGGCTGTATGATAAATTTGAGAAGTGGGTTTACGGTACATCGAAAGCCATGACATCTATAGTCCTTCCAAACACATTCTCAGCTCTAAACAGGGTTAACAGAGAGTTCCTGCCAGACACAAGGGTTCTGGAAGATATGAGCAGATCTGAGCGGTTTACGGCAAGGTTGAAATATACCATCATGGACAGAACTTTCAACCTGGACAGCGCCGTCCCTGTTAGAGTAAACTGGAAGGGAGAGAAGATTAAGCAGACACCGACTGGAGCTGATCCATTCGCGTATCATATGTTTAACATCTTGAAAGCAAGAAACGCAGAGGCAGATCCAATATCAAATGAGGTATACCGACTTTACAACAACACTGGGGAGGTGTCAACCCTGGTTTCTACACCGTACTTCGCAAGAGCAAGAGCCGTGAATGTGCCAGACATAAACAGCAAGAAGCACCTCAACGCTGTGCTGGCTACTGGAAAGCAATACAGCTTCTTTGGCGATCCAGAATTTACTGCATCCAGAATTAAGTTAAACACAGAGCAAATCAATGCGTTGATGGAGGTGGCTGGTAAAGAGAGGTATGCTATGGCCCAACAGGTCATGTCTCACCCAAATTACGCTAACCTCTCTGATGAGGGGAGAATTCAAATATTGAACGCGGTAAACGACAACTTCCGAAGCACACTCGAATTAAACGAGTACGGAGGCTTTAGAAATCACACCGTACTGATGTTAGACTTTATAGAAGAAATGTACAGGAATGAGCGAGGACAAGAATAAAAAGAAGATTAGAGACACTAAGCTTGGTCAGTGGCTAAAGGAAAAGGCACCAGGCATACTTGACACCGTTGGGGATTTACTTCCTGATCAAGGTGGGTTAGGTGTGGTAAAGAATTTATTGGACAAGGAGCCAGACATATCTCCAGAAGAGGCTAAGGCTATGGTTGACGCTGAAATCGCCTATCAGAATAACGTGACTGAGCGTTGGAAGGCAGATATGGGGAGTGACATCAAGCTTGCAAAGCTTATCAGACCCGTTATGTTAATTGTGTTGATAACTGTTTTTGTGGCCACTATGGTGTTTGATTCACTTGATAATCAGCCATTTAACGTCAAAGAGAGTTACGTATCTTTGTTAGAAATATTAATGCTAACTGTATTCGGTGCATACTTCGCTGGACGAACTGTAGAAAAGACTAGAAAGTCATGATGGACAATCTTAGCCACTTTGAGTTTTTGATGCTGGCAATCACACTTATAGGTGGTTGGGTGAAGTTTCATGCGGATTACAATAAACTTTCTGCTAGGGTGGACGCTCTAGAGAACGACAACACAGAATTTAAGGAGGATGTCAAGCAGTTGTTGAAAGACATCCAAGAGATTAAGTTGCTTTTAGCGAAGAATCAAATGCAATGAAGCGTCTGATTCTCATTCTCTGCCTGCTCTCACAGTACGTGGGATCAGGACAGGATTCTTGCGCTGTTTTCGATGTGCCTACCCCAGCTGTAAAGATGATGGGGTACAATCCAGACCCACCGTCCTGGAAGAACGTAAACTACGTAGTACACGTACACTACACGGACAGCTTTCCCTACGAGTATAGCCTATTGGGTGATGCGATCATATGGGATGCGCACGAACACCTAAACGAAGAGTTCGAGGAGGCTATGTTTACCTTCGATCTTCTCGCTATAGAGTATCACAACCTGGATGAGGTAGAAGGCATGGAACCAACCCTTGAGCTTTACAATACCTGTGTTCCTTATAGTTACTACGGTTGGACAACGGTAAACAATTACTTAGAAGACATCGTTTGGGATAGGGAGCTTTACATGAATGTGCATGTGTTCCCTCAATTTTGCTCAGGGATCCTGGGGTTTGCATGGACAGCGTACAACGAGAACATAGAGATGGACGGGGTGTGGGTTAGAACTAACGTCTTTGGAAGAATGGGTGACCACCTGTGGGGCGATAGAGATGAAAACAAAACCCTAATCCACGAAGTGGGTCACTACCTTAGCTTGCATCACGTATTTAGAAATGTAGACTACTGCGGAGAAGACCTTGGACCCTGTGAGGAGTCAGGTGACTACGTATGCGACACCCCTCCCACTAAGGTAAACTGGAGTTGCGAAAACCCCATATGTCCTCCTGGGGCATACAACTATGAACCGAACAATCATATGGATTACTACGTAGATTCATGTAGAACGAACTTCACTGAGGGGCAGATAGATCGCATGCATGCTATGATTTCTATTACCCGTCCAGGACTGGTGAATAACGATGCTAACGTATGCGTAGGAGATATAAACGGAGATTACGTGGTTGGCATGAACGATATGCTGTTGATGCTGGCCAACTGGGACGACCTGTACTGGGAAGATGGCGACATGAACGGCGACGGATTCTTTACAGTAACTGACGTTCAAATCGTGCTTGCGCAGTGGGGAACTATTTGCTTTGGAGCCGAACTAGACCCATTTTACAGGGAAGAACAGTTCGACACTTCAGTAATCAGTAAAGTATTTCCAGACGCGGTACGAGGGGAGTGATTTTAAATCAGTCAGGTAGATCTTTGTGATTACGTCGTCGTTCTTGGGTCTTGTGTACTTTTTTAGGTATGCATCCTTCTTGTTCTTTACAACAACGTCCTCTACGTTCTCCTCGCACCACTTCAGTAGTTCTTTTCTCTTCACGACAGCAAATCCACCCTCTTCTGGCATCTCAAAAGCTATGATCCCTGCTTTTCCGTATAACCACCCAGGGTTTCCCTGTA
>Ga0208162_1001195_pt1 | contig 13866 bp, 5 predicted proteins | sample CB_VirMetaG_4_FD_184539 | JGI IMG/M metagenome (GOLD analysis project Ga0208162, IMG submission 184539) | Freshwater to marine saline gradient viral communities from Chesapeake Bay - CB_1508_1M Viral MetaG (SPAdes) (version 4) | ecosystem: Environmental > Aquatic > Marine > Coastal | place: USA... | reverse complement strand
ATATTGGAATGGTACTGATTGGGTTGTCACTAGAAGTCCTATTACATGGTGGGAAGTCAGTGCAAATGGTAGCACAGATTACACTTTTAGTGGTCCTGGATTTACTGGTAGTGTCGCAGATCCAACGATTTATGTCTATAGGGGATTTACATATGCCTTTGATAACTCCGTCCTTGGCGTAGCACATCCACTCAGAATTCAATCCACTCAAGGTTTGTCTGGCACACCATACACTACAGGACAAAGTGGAAGTGGTCAGAGTGTCTTATATTGGACTGTCCCTATGGACGCTCCTAGCACATTATATTATCAATGCACCCAACACGCATTGATGAATGGCACAATCACAGTTGTAGGTTAATTTATAAATGGCAAGAGAAATTCCTGGATCTGGTGCTGTAATCAAACCAATCTTCAACGAAGTATATGGTGTAAGAGCAGTAAAGGTTATTGAAGGGGGATCTGGATATACATCATCCGACCCCCCAAGATTGGCCGTAACGGGATGTGGTACTCCTGTCGAAGAGGCATTGCTATACCCGATCATTGACGATGACTCTGGTCAGATTATTCACGTTAGAGTTTTAGAGCAGGGTAGGGGTTATGATCCTTTAAGACTCTCAATTTTACCTACACAAGAAACGCCAAACGTAGTAGATTCTTTCGACATCAAAAGAATTTGGCAAGTAACTCCAAATTCAAATACACAAGTAGCATTTACTGTTTCTGGTGGCAATCTAACAGATAGATTAACAATTGTCAGTGACAATCATCCTAAACCCGCAGACATTCCTGGAGAAAGACAACCTGGGGGTGGTGACTTAGAAGATAGGACTTTTAACCAATCCTTCATTTACAGGGGAGGTAAAGATGTACCGACAACAGACAATAGACCTTCTCAATTAGATAAGGTTGTTGGCATAATGGCAAATGGTGGACTTCTTCATACACCAGAATGGGGTGTGGATGGAAATGCACCAATTAACTTCAATATTGATACTGTAAAATATCCTTATGTAAAGTCAAATGATGAATTTGATGCGGTTGTAGAAAATGGTATATATTATTATCAGTCTTCTCGTTTGATTGAGCAGTTTGCTAAACGAAACTCTGTATTTGAAAATGGATTTTTAAGACCTTTTGTTTGGGATATCAAAGTAGAATTGGATAACATACTTGTTATTCCATCCGAGATTAACCAACTTCAGGGTAATATTGAAGAGGGTAGAAATGTAGTTAGTGTTGTTGGTAATAAAACCGCAGAAATTGCAAAGGTAATTAGAAATGGTAACTTAATTACCGCAATTTATCTGAGAAATGTGCAAGGCACTTTTGCTGAAGATGATGTAATTTTAGGATCTAATGGATTTACATTCAAAATCAGTGCCGCACCAACAGTATTCCCCAATGGTATTTTCTATATAAATTTCCGTGAAGAGGCACCAGAATTTGGCAATTTCCAACCAAACACTTGGTATCTTTCCCCACAGAATATTCGTGTACCTAGAAATTATCTAATTATTTGGAATCAGTCCGATCCATCAAATGTTGGACATCCAATGCAATTTAGCACCACACCAGATGGTTTGCTAAATGGTGGTCAGTTGTATCTTGATACAAATCAAAATCCTCCTGCGCCCGCAGCAGATTATGAAAACGAGTATCAACCACTATTCATAATGAATCCTGGCGAGACTCGCAGGATTTATTATTATTGTAAAAACCATAGATACATGTCTGGATCTAATGGTTATGAAGGTTACATGGAATTGAGCACCGTTGTTGACAACGATCCTCTTCCAAACAATTACTACATTACCGATTATTACACTGATGGTAGTAGTATCGACTATTCTCGCCATGCGAATGGACATTCAAAGATTTTGGGAATGTCTTATGATGGATATCCAATTTACGGACCTTATGGGTATAACGGCGCTGGATCTATAGCAAGACTTTCATCATCATTCCGTTTAAGAGTCGGTGATGAAATTGTTGGTACTAGACCTAAGGTTACAACTCCTGGTGTCGTAAATTATACAGTTACTGTATCTAATAATAAGTTTTATATTAATGGATCTGAAACTACATTTTTAAATCTCGATAGAGGCAAGACATATATTTTCAATCAAGATGATGCTTCAAATGTGCCAGATATTCTTCTTTTCAGCGAGACGGAAGATGGGTGGCATGGTGGCACAGTTGGATTGCCAGAGTTTGTCTATTCCGAAGGAGTTACTTATCACTTAGATGGTGTTGAAGTAACATATAATCAATATCAACAAGGATTTGCTATTGCATCTCAACGGGAGCTCAGAATTACACCAAGAGTTAATTCCCCAAGACTGCTATACATCTTCTCATTTAATGATACTAATTTTGGATTTAGAAGTGTCCAAGATGGATATTTATTGGGAGATTTCATCCAAGACTATATTTACGATGATCAAGTCGGTGATCTTGATGCATTTAATGGTAAGTTTGCTGTTACTCCAGAATATCCAAATGGGACATATGCATACTTTATGTCAACGGATTCTAGTAACAATCCAGTTTATCCATATGTAATTGGTCCTGAATTTTACGGCACTCCAGTTTTTGAAGGCGATGAATTACCACCTTCAACTACAGAGTTTCCCTCTGGTGCAGAAGGTGAAGTAATTCTCAATGCAGATGGATCTGTAAACTATGTGAAGATGACCAAGACTGGTGATGGATACTTTGGTCAAGCACAAGCAAAGATTCTTGGTGGTGAAGGATCTGGAGCAATTGTAAGTCCTATCGTACAAACGGTTACTGGTCTAACTCTCTTAAATGCTGGTAGAGATTTTGCAACACCACCAACCCTAATTTTTGAAGGTGGTGGTAACGGTCAGGGTGCCAAAGGCGCTGCTGAAATTGACACTGGTGGTAGAATTACTAGAATTGATGTTGTTAATCCTGGGGAATTCTATGAGACTCCTCCATATATTTTAATAACTGGTGGTGGTGGATCTGGTGCCAAGGCAGTTGCGAGAATTGATCAGGGAGAAGTCGTTGGTATTGATGTTATTGAGGAAGGTAGAGGTTATGTCAATCCCCCAACCATTATCTTCAACAAACTGGTTAATTTAAAGAGAAGAGTCAATGCAAGACAGGCAAATAACTCAAGACCTGCATATCTAACTGGTCTTTTAAAATCTTTGAATTCTAGTGAAGATACTATTTACGTTGATTCTACCGATGCATTCCCTGGATCTGGTGAATTATTGATTAATAATGAGATTATTAGATACGCATCTAAGAGTAGAGAAAGATTTACTGGTGTCACCAGAGGTATTAACTTCAATTACGATCAACGTGTAGTCCTTGATGATTCTCAGGTTGATCAAGACGGTATTTCTCTATACAATTTTAGTGTAGGTGACCGAGTAATTAGAAGAGTTGAAAATGCAACTAGTAAAATTGCAAAGGTCTATGATTGGAATCCAAACAATCGAGAGTTGCTTGTCACATTTGAAGTTGACGAATTGGCATTCATTGATGGTGGTATTCCTTCAACAGAAGATGCTGTCGTCCAGTTTGATGCTGGTGTTTCTACTAGTGCAGCTGCTGGGTATGATCCACATATAATTCTTCCGTCAAATACAGAATCTATTGCATTATTAACCGACCCAATTTCAACATTAAATAATTCGGCATTCCAAGATCAAAACGTTGAAGATCCTGATAATCCTGGCACATTTATTGGGGATGGTATTCCCGATCTAGTAAATACAGGCACAGATTTTGCAAACCAGATTAATCTTGATGGTGGTATTTACAGTTCGCTTTATGGTATCGAAGAAACTGTTGGTGGACAAAATACCACGCTATTCCAAGTTGGCGATAGTATTAAAGATGCCTCGCTACCATTTAAATATGCAACAATTGTTGAAGCGGGTCAATTATCTGAAGGTCGTCCTCAAGAAGCATTAGTTAGAATTTATGTGGATGGAAACTTTAGTAATGGTGGAAACTATAGTGTGAATGAAATTGTTACTGGTGATATTTCTGGTGTTACAGGAACCGTTGTTTCCTGGGATCCCACTAATGGAATACTTACCGTCAATAACATAACTCCATATAATACAGGCAATGTTAATGTTGGTGTTGCTGGACTTCTTTATAAATTCTCTGAAGATAGCACAATTGTTGACTACATTGTCCTGAATCCTGGATCCGATTATTCTGCTGTACCTACTATTACCGTAGAAAATGCTGGTGACATTCTAGCAACTGCAACAGCAGTTATGACAACGGCAGGCGACCAAGTATTATCGGTTACTGTTAATAATGGTGGATATGGATACCGACAATATGTCGATCCAACATATAACTCCAAACCAACTGTTACTGTAACTAATGACCCTTCGGATACAACAGGATCTGGAGCGGAAATTCAAGCAGTTGTTGGTGGTGAAAGGATTAATGGAAATGCTGGAGCATCTTACAGAATCAAGAGAATTGAATATTCGACAATTATTAGGTCCGAATAACCTTCATAAATAAACATTAGGACTGATAAAACCCAAGCACCCCCTAACAAATGGCAGCGTTACTTACTGATCAATTTAGGATTTTCTCTGCGAGAAAATTTATTAAGGCACTAGAGGGTCCAGTTGCAACTCAGAGCGATGATGCAGCAGGAGAAACTAGAGATCGCCTTTATATTTTTATTGGCAGACCACAATCGTGGGATGATGAAAATTCTCCCCCTCAAGCAGTTGACTCTTTCTTAGAGTTTTCTGGATCTTATGATGACATGATCTCATTGAAGCGTGTCCTGGCTGCTGATACGGTGCAAGTTGTAAGGAGAATTGATTGGGTTTCTCCTGAGCAAACTACTGGTGGTTTGGGTTTCACCTATGACATGTATCGTCATGATTACTCTCCCAGTAAGACCGCTTCCTCTGGTGCTACTAAACTATATGACTCCGACTTTTACGTCGTAAACTCTCAGTATCAGGTTTACAAGTGCATCTACAACGGCACTTCTCCTTCTGATCCTAATGGCAAACCATCAACTGTCGAACCAACAGGTACGTCTACTTCTATCATCACTACTGGAGATGGTTATCGTTGGAAGTATCTATACACAATTCCTGTCGCCTCTGTCTTAAAATTCTTCTCCAATGACTACATGCCCGTTTTCACCAATGATGCGGTGAAGACAAATGCTGTTGCTGGTGAAATTGATACCGTTGTTATTAACGCTGCAGGATCTGGTTACAACAACGGCACTTATGATAACGTCACTATTAATGGTGATGGTGCTGGCGGTCGTGTTTCAGTTGTTGTTGATGGTGGTAAAATTATCTCTGCTACTGTTACTTCTGGTGGCACGGGATACACCTTCGGTAAGATCAGTGTAGATAACATCACTGGTATCGGCACAGGCACAGGTGGTCAAATTGATGTCATTATTCCACCCCCAGGTGGTCATGGTTTTGATTCTGTTGTTGAATTGGGTGCTTTCCGTGTAATGATTAACGCTAAGTTATCTTATGCTGAAGGTGCAGGCGACTTTCCAGTTGATAACGACTACCGTCGTATTGGTCTAATTACCAATCCCAAAAAGTTTGGTACTGAAGAATTGATCTCCGATCTTACAGTCTCTGCTGCAAAGGCGGTTATCTTCCCTCCAACTTTCCAAGGCAACTATGTGCCTGATGAAATCATTACTCAAACTAGAGTTGTTGGTGGCACTAACGTTACAGCAAGAGGTCGTGTGATTTCTTGGAATTCTGTAACTAAAGTTTTAAAATACTATCAAAATAATGTTGATGGTATTTTCCCTGAAGTTATTGGCACTCTTAATGAGTTTGATGGATCTAATGTCGTCAGTGGTGCAACCTCTGGTGCGGCAGGTCAACCCGATGTTAACTTCCCTGCGGTCCCCAATTCTTCTTCAAGGACCATTAACAATACTGAGTATGACTTGGGTATGAAGTTTAATAACGGGTATGCAAAACCCGAAATTAAGTCAAATGACGGTCAAATTATTTACATAGATAATAGAAGAGCAATCGGTCGTGCTAACGACCAGATCGAAGATATTAAAATCGTAATCGAGTTCTAATGGCACAAAATACCAACCTAAACGTCACACCTTACTACGACGATTTCGATAAAACTAAAAACTTTTATCGAGTGTTGTATCGTCCTGGATACCCGATTCAGGCGAGAGAGCTTACAACGTCACAGTCGATTCTACAGCATCAGGTTGAAAGCGTTGGATCGCACTTGTTTAAAGACGGTGCTATGGTCATCCCAGGTCAAGTGGGTTATGACCTAACGGTTGATGCCATTATGCTTCAGGAAAGTTTCCTGGGTGCTAATATTGAAGAATACAGATCTCAACTCGATGGTAGAATCATCACTGGTTTGACAACTGGTGTTAAAGCAAAGGTCCTCTACAGTATTTCTGCTTCTGAGTCTGAGAAGGGATATATCACATTATATGTAAAGTATATTGAGTCTGGTGGAGAAGAAAATAATACTGAGGTTTTTGCAAATAATGAGCAGTTAGTTACCGATGCTGAAATTACTTTCGGTACAACACTGATTGAAATTGGATCTCCTTTTGCTCAACTACTACCAACTGCTGCTATTCAGCAGGGATCTGTTGCATACGTACAAGATGGTGTCTACTTTATTCGTGGATTCTTTGTAGACGTACCATATCAGTATATTCTTCTTGAGCAGTATTCAACCGATCCTAAGTATAGAGTTGGTTTAGAAATTCTAGAATCTATTGTTACTCCAGAAGATGATGCGTCTCTGAATGATAATGCAGCAGGCACATCTAACTACGCTGCGCCTGGATCACATAGATTTAGAATCACAACAAAATTATCCAAAAAAGTATTGGATGATGATGCCGACAAGGACTTCATCGAATTACTTCGTATTAATGGCAATAAAATTGAAAAGATCGTTGATCGCACTGCATATGATGAGTTAGAAAAGTCTCTTGCTACGAGGACTTATGAGGAGTCTGGCGATTATGTCGTAAAGGATTTTGGTCTGAGATTACGCCACAACTTAAATGATGGATTTAATAATGGTGTTTATAACGTAGGTCAAACAACATCTAGCGGTGCAACTGCTGCAGAGTCGTTATTCTCTCTCGAAGTAAGTCCTGGTGTTGCATATGTAAGAGGTTATAGAGTTAAGACTCTTTCTCCAACTTATGTTGATGTAGAGAAACCCAGAGAAACGCTATCTGTAGAAAACGTAATTATTCCATTTGAAATGGGTAATTACTCCATGGTCAATAATGTCTATGGATTCCCAAATATTGCTGGATCTTCTGTTACCAATTCTTATCAGGTATTGGAACTTAGAGATAGATTTACTGCAACTCCTGGCGTTTCTGTTGGTAATCTCATTGGTTATGCTCGTGCAGCAGGTTTTGAGTATGTTGAAGATCCAAATACAACGTTTGGAGATGCGGATGACAAATATAAACTAAACCTGTTTGATGTCCAGATGATTACTGTTATGACCCTAGGGTCTGCAGTTACTATCACTCAGGGATCTCAATTGGTTGGTGCATCTTCTGGTGCTAGAGCATACATCGTCGATACTGTAACTGCTGGTGCTACATTTAGCGTATATCAGGTAGAGGGCACTTTCCTAGTTGGAGAGATGATCACAGTTGATGGTAGAAACAAAGATGTGGTCAGTCAAGTCCATACTTATAAGTATTCGGATGCTAGACAAATTTTGTCTAGAGATGAAAGTACTTCCACCGTTGAATTTACTTCAGATATTGTTATTGATGATGCAGCTAGACTTCGTGGTGATGCTTTTACCTATGATGCAACCCCTGGATCAGAAACAATCACTGGTTTGAATTCTGATTTTGCTAATGATCTTCGTGCTGGCGATCGTATCTATTTCTCTGCAACAGAATATGTTGATGTTGATTTTGTAGATCCATCTAATCTCGCAGGTGCTGGTTTATCATCTATCTTTAATTACGGAGATCAGGTGGTTAATGTAACCCCACCTGGAAGCAATTTCCCAGCGGCAGGCACATATACAACTATTGTTAGATATCGTGCAAAACTTGCAGATATTGCTAATGCAAATCTTCTTAGCCCCATGCCTAAGAAGTATGTTAAGAGCATTGCTGACGAATCTATGATTGTCAGAAGAACATTTGATGCACAAACGGTTTCTTCTAATTCTATCTCTATCACTCTCCCAGAGAATGAGCAGTTTATTTCCCTTTCTCAGGATGCTTATAACATTACAGTATTAGCGGGTAGCAACGGAACATATCCTGTCGGTGATCAGATTGAAATTAACACAACAAATAGTGGTAGTATTGGTTATTCGACATTTACTAGTGCCGATAGAACTACACTACAGATTGATAATCTCACAAATATTACATCTGTTAAGGTAACCGCGTCTATTTCCAAAAACGTAACTACCAGAAAGACGAAATCTGAGCAGGAAATGTTTGTCTTGAAGGTCGATAAGACCACTCAAGATCTCGACAAACAAAATTATGGTCTTGTATATACTCATCTATATGGCACAAGAATTCAAGATAAGGAAATTTCTATCGGTGCGGTAGATTGTTATAGACTACATGCAGTTTATGAGTCTCTAGATGATAACGATGCTGTTATTCCAAACTTGACATTAGTTGAGCCAGTCTTCTTTGCTAAGAATACTATTGTTACTGGTAGGACTTCTGGTGCCAGAGCGAAAGTTGTTGAATTTTCTTCTGGTAATCTCAGACTGAGTATTGTTTATATCTCAGGTTCATTCACTCCTGGCGAAACAATCACTGGTTTTGATAGTAATGGTAGTCCCCTTACAGCAATTATTAATGATAATGAGAATTCTGTAGTTGCTGGATCGAAAGTAGTTACCGATAATTACTACTTGGAAGTTTCTCAAACTGGATTTATTTACGATACATCTAGAATTGTACGCAAAAAAGGTGCTTCTACCCCTATTAGAAAACTGAAGATTGTTTGTGATTTCTATACACACTCTTCTACGGGTGATTATTTTGGTGGTCAGTCTTATTTGAATACTGCTTATGATGATATTCCTTTCTACAAGTTTAACTTCCTTGCAGATTACCTAGACTTCCGTCCTGGTGCTAAGAATCTCTATACTGGAACTGGCACAGTTGCTTCCCCCGCTCGTGTTGAGTGCTCTACCTTTGACTTTAAGTCAAGAGTATTTACATCTGGTGGCACAGTTAACGCAACAATCTTCGACATTCCTAAGATCAATAGCGATTTCCGTTGTGACTTTGACTGGTATCTACCTAGGGTTGATAAGGTTTATGTCCTTCCTAGTGGTGAATTCCAAGTTGTTAAGGGTAAGTCTGCTGAAGAACCACAAGAGCCAGACAATCTTAAGGATGGTATGCTTTTGGGCACACTATACCACAGACCATATGGTTTTGATCCTGAAACGGATACTGTAATTAGAAGATCTGATAACAAGCGTTACACCATGAGAGATATTGGTGCGCTTGAGCGTCGTCTTGACCAAGTTGAGTATTACACTTCCTTGAATATGTTGGAGGCAGATACATTTAATACTCAGATTTTAGATGCTTCTGGCAAAAATAGATTTAAGAATGGTTTCATTGTAGATGATTTCAGTGATCATAGTAAGTCTGCTGTAGATCACGAAGACTATGCTGCATCGATTGATTATAGAAATGGTCAGGCAAGAGCATCTCACTATTGCACCAACGTTTCTCTAATTGTAAATGAGTCTCTATCTAATGGTTATCAAAAAACTGGTCCAATCATTTCACTTCCATATAGTGAATTGAAGATTGTTGATCAACCTTATGCATCTAGAGTTGAGAACGTAAACCCATTTAACGTGTTTACATATATCGGTAGAATTGATATCACACCTGCTTCTGATGACTGGGTTGATACAAACAGAATTCCACAGAGAGTAACTCAGATTGAGGGTGATTTCCAACAGGTTTCCAATGAGTTAAATACAGACCAAAATGGTTTTGCTCCTATTGAGTGGGCATCTTGGACTACTAACTGGGTTGGTGAAACAACTATATCTTCTTCGGTTACTAGAAATTCTGGTTGGTTGGCAGAAGATATTGGAAGATCCCCTGCTCCTGGTGTTTGGGGTGGTCGTGGTATGCGTCGCGTTAATAGGACTTCCACAATTGCATCTACTCAAGGTCAAGTCAGATCTGGTATTAGGACTCGTGTTGTCCCCAGAATTGATAGACAATCCCTGGGAGATAGCATTGTTTCTCAGACTGCTATTCCTTGGATTAGATCTAGAAATATTGCAATGGATGTTGTCCGTCTTAAGCCCAGGACACAATTCTATGCATTCTTTGATGGTCAGTCGGTAGATGGTTACATCATGCCTAAGATTGTTGAGTTGATTAAAGATCCTACAGTCGATACTAGGACAAACTCGACTCCATTTGTTATTGGTGAGACTGTAAGAGGTCAAACTAGTGGGGTTGTATTTAAAGTTGCTGCTCCTAACGATAAGTTTGTTTATAATCCATATGATGATTCTGAGTTGCCAGATTCTTATGCATCGACAACTAATTTTATCAACGTCGATATTCAGGAATTGGCAGCACAAGCAGTTGGTGATTTCTATGGAAATATGCAAGTTGGTGAGGTCTTGGTTGGTGATTCTGGTGCAACCGCTGTTGTTAAAAACAGAAGAATTCTTAGCGATAGATTGGGTCAGTTTAGTGGATCTTTCTTCATTCCATCTCCGACGTTGGACAGCAATCCTCGCTGGGCAACTGGATCTAGAACTCTAAGATTCTCTACTAGCACCAGTGATAGTAGACTTGCTGGCGCTGTTGCGTCTTCTGCAGAAACAACATATGAAGCAAGAGGTCAACTAAATACCGTCCAAGAAAACGTTTTGGCAGTCCGTAATGCTGATGTTGTTAGAGACACGGTAAATCAAGAACGCACGATTCAAACAACCAGGACTGAGACACGTCAGATTGGTTGGTATGACCCTCTTGCACAATCTTTCATCTCTGATGAAGAAGGTGGCGTATTCTTAACATCTGTTGATGTATTCTTTAATGCAAAAGATGAAAATATCCCCATCTCGATGCAGATCAGAACAATGGAAAATGGTTATCCTACAACCACCATTCTTCCATTCTCTGATGTTACTCTGAACCCATCCCAAGTCCAGTTGTCGGAAACTGGTGCAATTGCAACTAAGTTTACGTTTAGAGCACCTGTTTATATTCCTCAGTCTGTGGAGCATTGCTTCGTCCTTCTCTCCGACTCTAACTCTTATCAAGTTTGGATTTCCAGAATGGGTGAATTGGATATTACTGGTGACCGCACCATTTCGGAGCAACCCTATGCTGGTGTCTTATTCAAGTCGCAAAACGCATCGACTTGGACTGCTGATCAATATGAAGATCTCAAATTCTCTATCTATAGAGCACAGTTTGAGACCGCTACAAATGGTAGATTAGTTTTAAATAATTCTGCTCTCGGTCTTGGCAATGGTGGTGTTGTATCTCTGAGAAGAGATCCTATTGAAACGGTTTCTCCTCAATTGACACTTCTTCTCAACTCACTAACATTGCCATTTACTGTTGGTGCAAGAATTTATCAGAAGACAACTCTTGCACAAGGCACAATCACCGCTGTGGGATCTGAAGTTAATGGTGTTACTATTACTCTTGATGATGTAACTGGCACATTCCAAGCTGGATCTGAAGGTGGTGGCGTTGTTGTTAACAGAATTGTCTCTTCTAAGACAGTTGCAACAATGGTCGTTACTAGTATTACTGGTGGCACAGGTGCATTTACTGTTGGTGAAACAATCACTGGCAACTCTGCTAATGCACCAACAGCAACAGTTACTAATTGGGATGCTGGCACTAGCACTCTTACCCTTGAGTCTGTTTCCACCAACTTCACCGTTTCTACAGAGACAGTCAATGGTGGCACATCAGATACAACAGCAACGGTTAATTCTGTAACTTACAGTGGTGATGCTGTTGAAACTGGATCCATCTCTTCCGCATTCCCTGCAACAGGCATCACACCTTCTTACAACTCCGATCAAAGAAAGATCAAGATCTACCATTCTAATCATGGTATGCACGATCTCAATAATAATGTTACTCTGACGGGTATGCAGTCCGAGATTTCTCCAACATTCTTGACTGCAGCATTATCAGATTCTGAAACAAGTATTGCTGTTAATGATGCTTCTGCTTTCCATAAGAGAGTTGATGGTGCTACTGTTGGTATTGGTAATCCTGGATTTATTAAGATTGGCAATGAGATTATCACATACAGTGGAATTAGCTCTGACGGTAAAACTATCACGGTATTGAATAGAGGTGCAAATAGCACAACTGCAGTATCTCATGCTGATGAATCAATTGTGGAGTGTTACAATCTTGATGGTATTCCTTTGACGGAAATCAATAAGGTTCACAATTCTATCCAGAATCCAACATTAGATTCGTATGAAATCTCGGTTTCTTCTCTTGGCAATGTTGGTATTAGAGGTGGTGGAGACGGTGCAACAGCAACTCAAAATATTCAGTATGAAACAATTAGACCTCAGATTCAAAGAATGATTCTTCCTAAGACGGAAGTTACTGCTAGAGTCAATACCATCAGTGGCACGTCAATTAATGACGGCACCAATAATCTGACAGGATCTTTCTCTAATGATGGCACCTTTACAGATGTCCTTCTAAATGAAGATAACTACCTAACCAGACCAAAACTCATCTGCTCGGGTATTAATGAATCTGAGGAATTGAGTGGTGAGAAGTCCTTTAGAATGGACCTAACCCTCTCCACTACAAAGGATAATGTTTCACCGATCATCGATACTGACAGAATGTCTGCCATTTTGGTTTCCAACAGGATTAACAATCCAGCAAATCCAAATAGTGCAAAACTCGCTACTGGCGATGACCACGAAGCAGTTTATATCACCAGGGTTGCTAGCTTAACCAATCCTTCCTCGGCTCTCAAGGTTATGTTCTCGGCATACCGCCCAGCAGGGTCTACAATTAAGGTCCTATATAGAGTGCGTCCAGTTGGAAGCACAGACCCAATTGAGTCCTTCGGATTTGATTTTATTGATGGCGACTTGAATCAAGTCCCAGCACCTACTGACACTCAGATCTTTAAAGATTACTCATATGAGATCAATGGTTTGAGTTTCGATGAATATCAAATCAAGGTGGTAATGGTTTCTTCAAACCAGGCATACACACCAGTCCTCCAAGACTTCAGAGCAATTGCACTTGCATTATGACGGTAAAACCAATTAAAGATCATGAGGGGTGGTTTAAAGATACCACCTCTGGTGCGATAAATTGTGGAAATGCTGATTCATACGATAAGTATATGGCAGCAAAGAAGTATGAGAGTGCTAAAGAAAGGCAGGTAGAGACTTTACAAAAAGATGTTTCTGACCTAAAATCTGAGTTGGGTGATATTAAGTCACTATTGCTAACGTTAGTCCAAAATCAAAATCATGACAATTGAAAAAGTTTCGCAAGACGAAATGCTTGCACAATTTAAACAGCGTTATGCTGCCCTGGTTGAAGAAAACAAACAGTTGGCAGAGAAAATCAAAGCAAATGAGATTCAAGCACTGAAACTTCAGGGTGCTATTGAGACACTAGAGTATTACAATTCTCAGGAGGAGGAAACTGCTTCTCATCCCCCTGAAGAAACAACTGAAGAGTGATTTGGGGGGCGCAATGCCCCTCTTTTTTATTCGGCATAAATAACTTAGAAGCATTAACTAATCGGGTTGTCGTAACAAATGGCAAATAGAATTCAACTAAGAAGA
>Ga0208162_1001192_pt1 | contig 13883 bp, 16 predicted proteins | sample CB_VirMetaG_4_FD_184539 | JGI IMG/M metagenome (GOLD analysis project Ga0208162, IMG submission 184539) | Freshwater to marine saline gradient viral communities from Chesapeake Bay - CB_1508_1M Viral MetaG (SPAdes) (version 4) | ecosystem: Environmental > Aquatic > Marine > Coastal | place: USA... | reverse complement strand
ACTCAACAAACGGAGCCGCAGGTTGGTGTATAAATCCTTTACCGATTGCAAGTGGTCGGGTGACTGTTACGGATTTGCCCGTAACATCGTCAACATCAAGGTTAAAGGTAAACTGATTGGCAGTTGGTACACTAGTAACTCTTACTTCTTGACCCTCATAAGTATCAAATGGAGATGCCCCATTTTGTATCACTACCACATCCCCTATAGATAAACCATGTGATGATACATCCATTGTCACTACACCATTAGATGATGCTGTATGTGTATCTGTGAGGTATACAGGTGCTGTATATGCTCCATTTGATACCCTTGTAAAATCTTCAAAGAATTCAACCTGTGCCCCACTCACATTAAATACCTTTGTCTGTGAGTTGTCCATTGTGACTGTCAATTCGTTTAATGAAGGTACACTTGTCACTTGATAACAGTCATTCGGGTCAAACTCCCAATTTCCCAATCTTGTTAAAGTTACAAAATCACCAACGCTTCGTCCATGATTTGTTAGGGTTATAAGACTAATTGTCTGACCCGATTGAGATGCTGATGTAATTGGGAAGCGATTTAATTTTGGACTTGCTGAAAGTGTGGTCTTGTTGGTTCTAAAAATAAACATTTTATCGAAACCTTGAGACATGCCCACAACTCCACTAACTGTCTCACCTCCTGCCTCATACCTACATTTATAAATTTTTTTATCTTTTAATCTTACAATCAAACAGAGGTTATTGGTTGCTGAGAATATAAAGTCATCATTTTCAGATGTTGCATCAGAGTAAACTGCTGATCCAAAAACTCCGTTAACCGCATCGTCATTCAGAGTAAAGTTCTGCATGGTTGATGCAACTGATGTATTACCAACAGTATTGGGATTAGTTGCAAATGTGGTATCTGCACCTGTATGAGCAAAAGATACTGTTTTTGCAGATGCGTTAACTGCTGTTATCGTGTGACTGCCATTAATCGATGCATCAATGTCATCCACATGAACAGTTTCACCAACAGCAAATAAGGATGAAGGTGTTTCCTCTAGCGTGAGCGTAACAACATTGCTTGCCCTTTCTGCATCTTCTACAATGTAGTTTATTGTCGTAGGTATCGAGTCACCCATCTGAGCGACTGATGTTGTGCCTCCCTGTGCGTAAGAAAACCAAGTGTCAGTAAGATTTAAATAGGTTGTGTTTATGGTATTCCAAGTCTCATTTGATCCAACAGTTGTGAACACTTCATTTGTACCTGCACTGTTGTATTCGATTGTGCGAGTGTTAAAGTTTACATCCGTTAATGCAAATGTGCCGTTAGGATCATCACCTGTGAAAGATAATCCTGCGATTGTTATATTATTTCCTATGACAAATAGTAAGCTAGGCTTATCATCTAGTACAATTGTGACTACACCATCACTTCTAGATGCTGATAAAATAATGTAAGGCAATCGAATCGCATCTTCACCTGTGGTAATTGATCCAAATAAAGTATTTAGTCCCTTGCGTGGTTGCCAAGTGCCATCATCATTCATGCGACCATTCTTTGACAAAGCTACCTCACCGGGCTTCAACTGATTGGGTCGCAGACGGGCATTCATTCGTAGAAAGAAGGTATCCCCTTCTGTCACGAATGGATCGTCTAGTTTGCCGTAACTGCGATATCTGCTCACTTCTTCTTAAACTCCTGATATAGCTTTTTCCCCATGTAGATTATGGTGATGATTCCGGCTATGCATCCAAAAAGACTATCCAATGTGGACAGACCGAAGGTGGCTAATGTGCCCCCCATGCCGAAGATAGAGGTGCGATCAATCATTAGAACAACAGGTCGAGGATGATGATTCCTAGCACTAAGCCTACGAATATCGTAATCATTTTCCCACGCTTAGAGAGTGTTTCGAATTTCTTTTTTAGTAGAATTAAGTTTTTCATTTTTGGTCGGAAGGTCTCGGAAAGGGAGGTCGAGTGGTGGATCTTGTGACTTCTGTCTTGACACATCTTTTTGCCACGAAAATTGGTATTGCCAAATAGCAACCAAGCACAACTGCCGCCCCTATCAGGATGCGTTTTATATAGGAGGTAAATTCAGCGAATCCACTCTTATGCTCGGCCATGCCTTGAGCTACCAGGGCAGATACATCTCCGTGGGTTAATGCCTCAATTGTTTCTTCAGCTTCTACGAGTGCATCTGCATTTTTTAACGCTTCTCCGCTTACAGCACCTATGCCCGCACCGAGTGCCGCACCTGTTGGACCGGCAAGACTTCCTGTCGCACCTCCGGCAATCGCTCCAAGCGTAGGATAGGTCGAACGAAAGGAACATCCGGCGGTCAGGAAGCATAGTGCTAAAAAGAAATAGATCATTACATGGCTGCGATTACGATTACACTACTATCCTAAGTTCTCCTGTGGAAGTTTTATAAACATCGTTTGTAGCCAAACCTCCGCTTGTAGCTGCACTGTTGTCAGCAAAGGTTGGAAGATTGGGGATTTCAGGAACAATGTAATCAACGGCAGATAGTGTTTTTCTTTCAAACACAATAACTTGCTTATTGCTCCCTCCACCGCCAGCTGCGACAGAACCTACAGCAAACTTACCGTCTGCTGAAGAAACATTATAAATACCTTTATCTGTAGCTGACTGACTCGCATCTTTTAGTTGTATAATAGCATCTCGTTGAGCAGTGCAAACTAGTATGCCATCATTAGTTGCTCCTGTACTTTCAATCGTCATTACAGCACTAGCTGAAGAAGATGTAATACCTACTTGAGATATACTTTGTAATCCAGCATCGCTTAAATCACCTCCAATGCGAATTTGGTCGCTGCTGTTTATTTTAAAAACAGAATCAGTCGTACTGATCTTATCGTGGGTAACAGCACCAGCAGCTATCTTACCGCTTGTAACAGCATTAGCAGCTATCTCAGTACTCGTAACAGCATCAGCAGCAATTTTTGCGGTGGTTACTGCATCATTAACGATTGAATCAGATGTAACGGCATTAGTCGCTACAACTGTAGTACCACCTGCTACCCAATCAGTTCCATTATAGGATTCGACTTGAGTAGTGGTAGTATTGTAAATGGTCTCCCCATCGGTCGGGCTACTAATTGCCTCCCGTTGGGTTGTGTTTAATCTAGGGAATACTACACCACCTGTTGTCGATGTGACATCTAAGGGTGCTAATGGTGTGGAAGTTCCCACTCCCACTTTTGTGGTCGAAATTGATAGTGCGGAATTAGTACCTTCACCATCTTGCACAAACTTAGAAGTAGCATCTACTCCATTGCTATAATCATTGACTTGCAGTAGACCTTTGTAAGTGGTCGATGGCGTTTGATTTCTTAAATCACTCATAAATCATATGGTACATTGTTAATCATATAGGATCGTCAGATGACCACTCTTCGTTAGCTAGTATAGTCAACATCTCAGATCGATCATAGGCAGTCTTACCTGCTAGAAAGCTAGGCATGTCGCCCTCAAACTTAACAAAGGTCTGTGTACCAGCTAGATTGTATCTAAGCGTATCAGCACTCGTCTCTAGGACTTGATTAAAATCTACGGAAGATACTTCCGATGCGTCAATAATTACATAGTTTCTCATAGTTGTTATGGTGTATCTGTTGAAAAAGTGGGGCCATTGACAAGCGTTGCATCATTACCACCACTACCTTGGTCTGTGATTGTCGTTCCTGTAGCTCCGTCATTTTCACCCATACGCCACCAATGAACTAAATTAGAAGTACGATCTGTGTCGTAGGAACTTGCATCCGATAAGTCGTTTGGCACTCCGCTGTTATAAATAGAAGATATGTCGTTAGCGGAAAGTTCCGCATCCCATACAGCTACTTCGTCCATTAGCCCGTCAACAAAACGAGAACCACCTACACTATCTCCTGCAAAGCGATCCAAACCTAAAGGAGTAACATCCACGCCTGTGCCGATAGATACTCCATTTTTATACAAGACTGATGTACTTCCGTTACCTGTTATCACTATATGTTGCCAAACCCCTGTTGTTATCGCATCAGAAGGGGATATATTAATAGCTGGAGACGAAATGCCATTATACTTATACATAGTTCTACCATCTGCTGTTATATATGAATAATAGGCGGCACCTTTACCAAACAGATAAACTCCCGCTGCACTTATGCTGTCTAACTTTATCCAAAAGCTTACTGTCTTATTAGTGGTAAGATCAAACGATGAAGTTGAAACAAAATCATCCGTACCATCAAAGTCTACGGAGTAGGTGTTAAAAGTAGGTACATCTGTTGAAAACGTAGGACCGTTAACTAGCGTACCATCATTACCTTCGCTACCTTGATCTGTTATTGTTGTACCTGTGCCTCCGTCATTGTCTCCCATACGCCACCAACTAGTAGGATTAAATGATGATAGATCACCGGGTGTGCCTGAGTTGTAAAGAGTAGCTATGTCTCCTCCTGCTGTATCTCCAATACTCAAACCGCCTCCATCGCTCAATGCTGTGTTAAAAATCGCAACTTCGTCAACATCACCATCAAAAGCCCAAGGAATCATTCCGTTGCCGTTGTCTGTGCCGATAGAAAGATCGTCTCCTGCTGTTGCTGATAAAGTGGCAATAGAAGTGTTAGTCGCACGATAAACGCCGTTGACAAATAATTTACTTGTTCCTGAATCTACTGTGCAAGCGATGTGATACCAAGTGTTAGCAGATAACGAAGTTGTCCATCGAGCCGCACCTCCTGCTCCATTTTTTACAACAACACCGACTTGGGTATTAATAAGCTCCATATAAATCCGATCCTGATTTACCGTGCCTGATGCGAGAAAAATCTGACCTACACCATGAAACCTCGCCCACGCTGAAATAGTAAAAACGGAAGCTGAAGCTATGGTTGAGGAATTACCTGCTTGCATCTTATCATCCGTGCCATCAAAAGCTACAGAGTAGGTGTTACTAAAAGCAGTAGGTACATCTGTTGAAAAGGTTGGCCCGTTTACTAGCGTACCATCGTTACCGCCACTTCCTTGGTCAGTGATTGTACTTCCTGTACCACCTGCTATATCTCCCATACGCCACCACAAAGCGGGTGAGTAGCTAGATAAATCAGCAGGAACGCCACTATTATACATAGCCAACAAATCAGACTCAGATACTGCTGAAGTAAATATTCCTAACTCATCAATAAGCCCGTTATAAAACGCTTCTATAGTTCCGTTTCTGTTTCTCGCACCAGCGGTTATTGCAGAGGTTGTAATTTTTGCACCACCACCTGACGAGTAAGTTCCAAATCCATTACCTACTTTTACTCCATCAAGATAAATGTCATAACCAGCGACTCCTGAATTAGTGGACGAACTTGATGATTCCCATCGCACACCTAAGTGATGCCATGTACCTGATGATACAGTCACTCCACTACCCGTATAACTCCATACATGATTAACATTGACAACACTTATTACTTCATTTGTGACAGGGCCAAACCAATCACCACCTAAAGCGATTCCTATATCAGAACCCCCTAAACCTAATAAGTACCCCTTCAGTCCTATAGATGTGATAGCAGAATCAGGTTTAAACCAAACGCTTATTGCTTCAACATTTGATAGAGCGCTAGGTGAAACCGCATTGACATAATCATTAGTTCCATCAAGGTCTACGGAGTAGGTGTTAAAAGCAGCAGGAGGAGCAGAAGTAGGACTAGCGATTATTCCGCTACCAATACTTGGAAGAACAAATGTCATCTTAGGAAGCTGTGTCCCCGGCTAAAACGAATGTGTCAGCAGCGTAAGCCAATAAACTAGCAACTCCGTACTGAGCGTTGATCTTAGTGTGCGACTGTCTGTTGTTTATAGTAGTCGAAGAAGCACTAAAGCTTACTTGTCCTGCTCCCTTCTGTACGAATGAACAATTAAATCCTGCTCCTAAACCACTTGGTACTGTGACTGTTACTGCACTAGCATTATCAAGTACCACGACCTTGCCGTTGTCACTAGCTAGTAGTGTGTATGTAGTTCCCGTTTGATCGTTGATTGTAGCATTGAATCCTGAAATCGAAGTCCCGTCAAAGTTGCCATCTGTTAAATCTCCTGCTGATACGCTCTGTAAGTAGCTACTCAAGTCTTGGTCGCCTGTATTCGTACCGCTTAAGTTACCAAGGTTCGTAATGTCGGCAGCTGTAACAAACTTGTTGGTGGTTGAAGCGTCACTGATGTCATCTGCGTCTAGTACTACTGCACCTGTTGCTGTGTTAACGCTTTGCACAGGTGCTAGGGTCATCAGGTTAGTAGCGGTTACCTTCTTAGTTGTGGGTGTGCCTGATACATCGTCTACGATAGCCATTATATCGGCTCCGGCTGGACTCGGCAGGTCTGTAAGTTCTGTAATTTTTTTATTAGCCATGATTTTTAAGCGAGTGGTCTTGAAGTTTTATAAGGATGGGAGACATCTAACTGTGCAGTCAGACCCCATTTGTGTGCGAGGTATCCCTCCATTTTTTGTCTGTCTGTTGCAGAAAGTACGGAAGGAACTACGATAAATTCAGCAGCACATCCGTCAGGAAATTGATTCAGGGAACGATTAGTAAATAAAAGTAACTCAGAATTAGCTCCGCATTGAGCAGTGTACGCAGTTGTACCAAAAGTTGTGCCATCTATGAAAACTTCTAGATCACCATCTCCGTTTAAATCAAAAATTAATTCATATATTGACGGCCCTTTTTGGTCTACAGTAGGAGAGAAAGTATTAGTAGTACCTATATTACTTGCATTAAAGCGAGCAAAAAACTGATCTTGATCTCCTACTACATCTCCTGAGTCAAATTGAAAGTTATTGCTGGAACCCCCTCGTATAGCTAAAAGTGCATCTGTATTTACATTAATCGAATCAATACCTGCCATCATAAAGATTGAACAGTCAGCAGGTAGTTGGTATGCAGTTTTTGTAAAGTAAGAACCTTGCTCGATGTCCATGACATTGCTACTGTTCCTAGTTCTTCTATCCGTAAAAATACCACTACCAACAGCAGTTAAATGATTAGCGTTACCTGACTTGTCGTCCCACTGTGACACTACCCCTGCTGTATCTGTAATAGTAGCAGTATCTGCTGCATCGTACCAATTTTCTGTGGTTAACAAAGTTGGAGTCCAATAAGAAACATTTGCATCGAATGCTAAAAATTGTCCTGCCTCCACCTGTAAGAATTCTCCTACCTCTGATTGGATTACTCCATTGGGACCGACAGGCCCGACCTGTGCATCACCTTCAGAATCTCCAATAAAAAGCCCTATGCCTAAGTTTGGCATTATTTTTTATAGAGAATGGCCGCTCCTGAAGCCAAGGTAACGGAAGTTGTGTTAGGTATGTACAGCACCTGCCCCTGCGAAAAAACTGTAGCGTCAGAAACTAAGTCTGCCGAGTTATCCATCAATCCAGTTATACCTCCGATTACTGAATCCTCGGTAAACTGAATAGCTGTAAAATCGCCGGTATTTGCTCCTGTTCCATTTACATAGACGCATCCATTTGCACCCATTACATTTTGAATATTTATTGATGATAATCCCATAATTATGTTGTGGTTAAAATGTTAACTCCGAACGAGTAGCTCGGATATGTATTGACCGAAATTTTGTTCATTCCCTCCAGCCTCTCGACTCGGTCGATTTCGAGTGCCAGGGTTTCTTCGGCTAATGCCTCTTGCTGGATGCTTTTATCCAATTGGCCGTCTGACTTATACCAGTCACTGACTGTTGCGAGTAGTAAGTAACGCTCGAGGAATCGTGGGAGTGTAGAAGTCTCTCCTACTCCATCACCATAACTGCTAGGGGTCACCTGGTTGCCCTGCACGAATACTGTCGATTGTGTGGAGTCTGCTTTTAAAATCAGATATCCATTGATCAGATTATATTCCAACTTGATCGCCTGGCGGTCACTCAGCGGGTTTTTATCGAAGACCGCAAAGACATCCATAATGTCCGAGTCATTGTCGATCTGAACCGCTTTGTCGGCCACCAATGGCGTGGTAATTGCCGCCACTGTCTTTTCTTTCAATGACATCAATTCCGGCCACTGTGCCCGCGTCCATGCTCCCTTAACACGATCATTTAATGAGTTCTTGAATGCTGTCTCCTCAACCGAAAGTAAAGAGTCCACTCCGACTGCCGAAGTGAATCTATTCTTTAAGTCGCTATAGGATACAGTTCTCACGATCCAATTACTGTCTCAGGATTCTTCTTAGCGAAATCCCTCGAGTACTCGGGATCAGACATACAGCCAGGACGCTCCTGCTCATGTCTCAAGTAAGTCGTAAGATCGACAGATCGAACTGCTCGGAAGTTTTTTCCTCCGCTAACAGATTGCCCGTATTTACGAGCCGCTAATGCCCTGCCCTTATAGCCAGCTTTTTCACGCTCGGCTTGTGCTTCTGCCTTTTTGGAAAGATAGTGTGCCATCTCTTCACCCGACATTCCACCACTTCGTTTACCGCCTCTTACGATTATATTAAGACTCATATTTAAAAAGAAAAAGGGAGCCGGTCTAACCCCTTAAACCGGCTCCCAAGTAACAACATTATCGGCTGATATAAACCCGAAATAATTAAACAATACTACCGAGTGCTCTAGGATTGCTTACGCGAATCGTAGCCATGCACTCAGAGAACGCTCTTTTACCAGCACCATTGTCAGGAAGATCCTGAATGGTCATGCCTTCCAAGAATTTAAGTGAAACAGTGTCATCGGTTGGAAGAAGATATCCACGATCTGTATTAACAGTTCCGAGGGCTGTATCTGTTCCGCTTGCTCCAGCATCGTTTCTGCCCAACCAGAGGTCCGGCACAATATCAACTTGGCCATAATCGCTGATGTAAGTGACAACTGACAATTTCAAGATACCATCTTTAACATCTTGGTTGAAATTAAAATCACTGTTTGCAGTGGTAGACCTGGTATAGTCGGTTATTTTATTTACCAAAGCTGGTCCCGCGAAAAGTCTGAAAGAACCTTTGGAACCTGAAGCAGTGTAAACAGCCTGAAGAAGTCCACGGAAAGCAGACTCAGTCAAAGAACCGATAGAAACACGGGAACCACTTACTGCACGGAATCCTTGCTTTAAGGATGTGTCGAAAGTGTTACCTGTTGCTGTTGGGTCAGACCAAATACCAAGTCCGCACATTTTAGCACCAGCGGAACTAGTACCGGCAGACTGATCGTTTCCTGATCCAATAGCAGTTTCCAAACTATTTTTAAGTTGGATAAGACTCTTAGCCTGAGAAGCGGCAAAAAGAGATCCACCTGGAGCGACATCGACCATTTCAGCCTGGCGGGATACTGCGAAGATATCTCTGAATGTAGCCACCCGGTTAGACAAACGAGCGCGTTTGTCTAACAAGTTAGCGGCATCTGAAATAGTTAAGTCAGCACCATCGATGTTTCCACCTGATCCTACTGGATCGGCGAGTGAGTCAACCAACCACTCATTAAGAGTTGCTTTTGGAGCGGCGGATTGTGGGATTGTTGAGTAGATTGGAGTCTCCTGTGGTGAAACAGTTTTCATCACATTCTCAAGATTCTCTCTAGCACCTTTTGTGCTAGTCACATTATACGAAGTTGCTATCGGCATTTTGAATAATTCCTTATTTTAAGATTTTAAATTTTATTCCGCTAGAAGTGCGGCTAGATCGTTTTCCGAGAGTCGTTTACGCTCCAAAATCTTTTGTTTCTGTGCAGTCTTCCGAGTGACTGAAGTTTGAACGGGTGGGCTGAAATCTCCCATTGTCGGTGGAGGTGCTTTGGCTACCTTCTTGGCTTTCAGTTTGGCCGTCTTGGCCGCCTGGTCCGCCTTGATCGCTTCCACTCCTCTTACGAGGGTGGCCGCTATGAAGTCGCCGTTTGGAAGGGCATTTAAAACATTAGCATACTGACTTTTAAGCTGATTAAATACGCCTCTGCGTTCTTCAGCGATGTCACTGTCTACTGTTTCAGAAATCCACGGATGCGTGTTAATCGTATCCTGTTGCCATTGAGCGGCTGACTGAAGATGCTGTGCCCTTTCGGGGATCTTCTCGGTCAGGTATTCGTCTGCCTGGGTAAGAATGTTTCGAATATCATCATCCGAATACTCTCTTCCATCGACTTCCACAAAGTCCTTGCCTATGTGTTGAAGTGCAAACTTCTTGGCGGCAAGTGCTTCCTTCCTCAAAGTCTCCAGGGCTTGAAAGTCCTGTATCTCTTCGAGTGCCGGTTGGCTGGTTTCCGATTGCTTCTGAGGGTTGGCTTTTAGTGCTTGAATCTCGGCTTTAAGAGTGTCAACGACCTCTTCAGCGGTCTTCGCTCTAGCTGTGAGCTTCCCTACCTGTTTAAGTAGCTTTCCTACGGCCTTGGGCGGTTCCTCCGCCTCAGATTCATCACTTTCCTCCTCATTCGCTACCTCTTCCATTTCCTCCTCCTCTGATTCATCAGACTCGGTTGACTGTAAAAGAACATCTTGATCCTGGTCGGCTTCCGTATCTGTGGGCTGAGTCTCGGACTCGGCGATCACCTCGGATTCCTTTTTCGCTTCACTCTCCTCGACTTTGTCAACGAATGATGCCGTTAACTCTTCGAGTGTCGTAATGCTTTGCGTTGGTTGTGTTTCTGCTTCTGTTGTACTACCCGAAGCCTCGGTTGTTTCTGTATCTGCCATTTTCCTGCGTTTGGTAAGTTCGCACTCTTGCGGTTCTGCATACCGACATGGTACGCCACCTCTGATTATGACAGGGGGTCGGATAAATTACTCAGGAGACTTTAAAAATCTTCCAATTATCTTTATAGACTTCGTGCTTGGCTTTCGATTCAGGGTTGTGCGGATACAATCCGATCCGTTTTGCTCCGTCTAATTCCATGCATGGAATGTTATAAAAAGTGTTCAGTTCCTCGACATAGGCCACTAGGACATCTACCTTCGTGCAATCGATTGTTTCTTTGCCGGTCGAACCTCGGCAAGTTGTGACCATGTATCTGCCTAATCCCGTTCGGTTTTTATCTTTAGACTTTGATTCTGTCCCCTTAATTTGAATCTTAAAAATCTTCCCCGCCGTGTTCATCACCAGGCAGTCCTGTGGCAGATAATCGCCTAATGGTACAAAAACTTCTAACCCATGCTCGAGGGCTTCCGAAAAAAACTTCTGCTCGTAGAGGTTACCCTTCCTCTTCATCTTCGTCATCATCATCGAGCACCATATCGCACTCGAAGTCGACAACATCCTCATCCAGCCACTCCTCGAGATCCTCCATTGCGATTTTAGCGATCTCCGTATCCTCAATGTCGGACTCTTCGATCCAACGATTGATTAATGCCCTGTGGGCGTTTTTAAATTGCTGGTGTTGAGTCAGCTTCGGCATTATCTAACGCCTCCAATATTCGGGTAAGTCCTGCAATCTCACCCGATAAACGGGCAAGTTTCTGCGGATTGTCCACATGAGTATAGTCCTGAAAATCAACCAGGCACATATCCCTCTGTTCTTTAATAAAGTCCTTAATCACTACCCACTCGGTTTGTTCACCGAGTCCGGCAACTGCATCTCCTAATGTCATTTTTTCCTTCTTACGGGTTTTACTCTTCTGCCCATCCCTACCTTCGATTTCTCAGCCTTTTTCCGTTTCAGTTGGCTTTTACTCATCTCCGATTTGGTCTTGGGTGTTTTACTCGAAACTCTTTTGGTTGGCCGGCAGTATTCATTCGACTTACCCTGACCGCATGGTTTGCCGGTCCGTGTATCCTGCCATTTCTCAGCATCCCATCGTTTCAACGATGTACCCTTGGCAGTCTTGCGAACCTGTCCCTTCGACTTCCGGCACTTGGCAATCTGTTGCGATGCTCGAGCACTCGGGAATACCTTTACCCGAGCCTTTACCTTTTTATAACAAGCGTCCTTTGGCATATTACCACTTTTTGCAGGACCAGTATCCTGCTGTTAGCTTTGATTTCTTCTGATCGCACTTATGCCTAGCTCGAAAGGATTTACGGGCATCAGGATTAGATTTACGAATCTTCATGTTTGCATCCCCGTAACGAATTGTCCTTGTCTTGCCATTCTCCGAGGCAAGTACGACAAATTTCTTCTTACCATAACCAGGTTCACCCTTTCGGATGCGTCTAGGGGAGTTGACCTTACTTGGTTTTCCGTTTGCCATACTTTACTTTTTTACCGGTCTTTTTGGCATAAGATTTAGCTTGTGCCATACCTTTGGGGGTGTAACTGAATTTCTTTTTTCCTACTCCTGGCATAATATCTTCCTTTCGATTAACCGGCTACTGATGTGCCTGGTACATTGCCGGGGGCAGTACCTAATTGACCAATCCTGGCGTTCATTTGTTGCTGTTGTTGAAATTCTAACTGACCAGCATATGTCTGAAGTCTCTTCGCAAAGTTTTCATCGGATTGCAGGCGTTCCTGCACATCGGTCGCCGGTATTGCTTCGCTTCCCTGTATATACGATTGTAATACCTGAAGCCTAAGTTGTGGATTCGCTCCATTTTCAGGCGCGTTAACAACCTGACCCGATGCGATCTTTGCGATGTCGTTCGATGTTTCAATAATCTCCTTTGTGGTAGCCTCCTGCGATGGCATGATTAACTGATTGGCAAGGTTCGGATCAATCGCCTCAATCACCTTGCGAAGATAAATATCAAATCTGCTCACGCCCTGACGATCATAGGTTGCCATTAACTTACCTATCGTATCCAACTTCTGAAGAACCTTCTCCTCATCTTGGTTCATGCTGTTCCAGGTAATATTAAAATCATACACTTCAGCAGTCTCATCCATCATAAGCATTGCTCCCTGCTCATTGTTGGTAACCCGAAACCATATCTGCGGTCCGCCGTAAGTGCGATCCAAGCACCATATGCGATTCAATACCTGCTTCCATCCCTCAAGCCAACGATTGACCAGGTTCTGACGAATACTGTTTGCCTCCACTGCATCGTCAGGTCCAGTCGGCCTTCCCGTTAGCTTATCTGCCAACTGGCGAATCTGCATCTCCACTTCCATGCTTGCGTTCGAATAACGGGGGATTTCCGCGAATCCAAATTCACCTCTACGCCGAACAGGTATATGTGAACCTGGGCCTATGCGTTCAGGCTTTCGCCCAACCACATATTCTACTGGTGGCATCGTTGACATGGATGCCCTATCACGGCGCGAGTCCATTTCAGATTTAACACAGATTTGATAACTCTTCAGCAATTCAGGATATCCACGCGAATCAAGCAATCTATGATTGAGGCATTCCCTCGTAATCGCCACAAAGGGATATCTCCCTTCATCATACTCCATAGGACTGTGAAAACCATGCCCTTCCGCTTCATCCGCCCAGCAGGTAATCGTGCATATAGGCACATCGTCCTCGTCCAGTTCCTTACGATATGTCGTGATTACCCGAACCATACCCTCGTAATCCTGCTGGCCATAAAAGTTGCCCGTGTCATACGACATGAGATCCGTTGAATAACTCTCCTCCGAATAAAATCCTTTGGAGTTTTCAATCAATTCCTCGATCCATTCCTTATCCCATCCCTCATTCACCTTTTGCATCAGTGCTTCGGGGCTGTAGTAATGAATGCAGTGAATGCTCCTGGCGGATTCCAAATCGATCACATTCGAATCAATAATGATCTCCCGTCCCAACTCATATGCCTTGACCGCCGGACGATTTACTACTGCCTTCTCTGTTGGAACCTTTGAAACTCCTTTGTTGCGAAGCTCGTTTAACATCTTACGAACCCGCTTCTTTTTCAGATTAGGAAACAATGGAAAGAACATCTCCTCAACTCCCTCCTTCATCTCGGGATCTTCAATCGCCATAGCCAGTTCAGGCGACATCTGTGCAATCTCTTCGAGCGTCACTTCCTTAAATAC
>Ga0208162_1001191_pt1 | contig 13896 bp, 13 predicted proteins | sample CB_VirMetaG_4_FD_184539 | JGI IMG/M metagenome (GOLD analysis project Ga0208162, IMG submission 184539) | Freshwater to marine saline gradient viral communities from Chesapeake Bay - CB_1508_1M Viral MetaG (SPAdes) (version 4) | ecosystem: Environmental > Aquatic > Marine > Coastal | place: USA... | reverse complement strand
TACTTCAGCAAGTTTGATATCTTTATGTTCTTTTAGTGCTATAAAGTCTTCTTCTATAGCTGGATTTTCAACGACAGAAATAGCTTCAATACCGCTAATTTCATTTTCCTCGTCTATAATAAGTTCTATTATTTTTTCCATATATAAATAACTATATTTATTTTATTCTGTTTTAATTATCCAATAGAAGCTCCTTCAATTGTACTACGTTCAAGTTCTTGTGCAGTAGATATATCAGACGCTACAACATAAGCTCTTAATGGTTTGTCTTCTGCACCAGCAATAGTTTGTGCAAGTTGACTTGTTTGTGTTGCACCTACTACGTTGAAGGCTGGAGCTGAAATAGCTGTAGCTGCACCTCCTCCACCTGAAACAGCTAGGGATTCATTAGATAGTGATTGAATTTGTTGTTGTGCTTTTTTACGAGCTGATATAATAGTTGCAATAACTCCTCCTATAGAAGCTGCATAAGCTGCTATACCAAATGGACCTAATTGTTTCATGAATTCACCTAAAGACATAGTAGCAGCAGCAACACTTCCTGTTCCATCACTTACTGTTTTAGTCATAGCTGCTTTTAATTGAAGTCCTATTTTAGCAAGCTCCATAGACATTTCTATCATGTGCATATCTCTTTCAAACTTGATTTGTTGAGTTCTTACCTTTCTAGTATCTGCATCATTTTTCTTTAATAATCTATCTTTCTCTTCTGCAGTTAAATTATCATTATTTAATATAATATCTCTTTCAGTATCTAATCTTTTAATTTGTGATTGAAAAGCTTGGTCTTGTATTTGAGATAATTTACTAGCTGCAGACTGTATGTTATTTGCTAAATCTTCTCTTTTCTTAAATTCATCTTTTATGTCCTTCATTTTATTATCATGAAGTTCTTTTTCAAAGTCAGCAACTCTTTTTGCAGAATCAATTCTAACTTGGTCTCCAACTAAAAATTCATTTACAGCGTCAGCTGCATTATTCTGCATTTCGTTTATTTCATCACCAAATGTTTTTAATCCAAGAGCAGCTCTTACTTTGTCAAAAAGTTTAGTAATCCTGTCAGATATTTCATCAGACGTTTTATTAAGATTTTGTTTTACATTAGCTCCAAATACAAAAGGAGTTACTCTGTCTCTTTTGTCTGGGTCTCCTGGTCCTGGAGATAATTTATTTTGTAATTCAAATACTTTCTCTTCTACTCCATCAAGAGTTTGACCTAAACCATCAAATATAACTCTTCTTGCATCATTCCAATCAAACTTTTTAAGTTGAAATATGCTTCGAATATTTTCTCCTACAGTTCCAGTGATAACCTCAAGCCTCAATTTATTATCTTTAACAAATTGTTTTATAGCTTTATTTTGCTCTTTTATGTCACCAATAGCTTGTATTCTTCTTATCTCACTCCTCATTGCTAAAGTTTCAGCATTTTTTTCAAGAAGTGTGTCTATTTCAGCTTGAATTAATTTTTGTTCTATAAGAGCTGCTACTGCTTTTGTAGTTTCATCAATAGAATCTTTATTTGCTATTTGTGCTTCAGTAAGACCAGGAAGAGAATTTGCTAATTCTTGAACAGCTCTTTGTTGAGCTTCTCTTGAACTATTTGAATCTTTTAATATTTTTAAATAACCTTCTAACTCTAAAGCTTCAGCTTGAATAGCTCCTTGTGATTCTTTTATTGCTTTATTAAATTCTTTTTGTGCTTCTTTTTGTTTATTAGTAATACCTAAAAGAATAAGTATTTCTTTTTGAAATCCTTGTACTAAAGCAATTATTACTTGAAATGCTATAATTAATCCTAAAGGACCTTTTAGTTGTTGTAATAATAAACTAAATGCTTTCCTTCCTCCATTTACTTTAGCAGATAATATTACAAATAAGTTTGCTAGCTGTGATAAGTTGTTTGTTACCGCTGTAATACCAAAAGGTAAATCAGAAATAAATCTACCAAATTCGTTTAATGTTGCACCTGCAAGACCAGAACTACTTATTTGGTCAGCATTAGTTTGTATTGCTTCTTTTTGTACTGACTGTAATTTTTGCAGCTTTGCTTCTAGTTTTGATATTTGAACACCAACTTCAGCATAGCTTTTAGCATTATTTGTATTGCTAGCTCGTAACTTTTTTAATGCAGCAATTTGCTCTAGATAATATCTTTCACTTCCTTTAGCAGCTTTAATTACATTTTGTTGAGCTTTAGTTTGCCTTTTAGTTGCTTCAGTAGCTTTATTTATAGCAGTAGTTAACTGGTCTAGTTTTACTTTACCATCTCCAGTTAAGGTTACCTTAATTATAATTTCATTCTCGTTCATTATCTACTACGTTTTAATATATTTTTAAATTCTTTCCAATTCTCTGGTGATTTATATCTACCTTTAGCAATATCTATATAAGGATTAACTCCATAAAAATTATCTGTCTTTAATAGTTCTATTATTAATCTTATCATTATTCGTCTGTTTGGTCTGCTGTTATAATTGCGTTATCTACTGTTATATCTGTTCTATCAACTCTTAAGTCTCCAGTTGCAGGTGGTGGAGTAGGTGTAGTATCTAATTCACAATCTACATTGTAACTTAAATTGCTTTCACCGCCCATATATCCATGATTGTAACATTCATAACTAATAGTTCCAAAATCACCATTAACTGTTACAGTTACATCACCAGAATAATATGTATATGTATTTCCGTCTTGTCCAGCTTTAGTTCCTCCTACTACAGTTCCTGTATAAGATATTTCATTTGTTTTACCAAAGTTGTAAAATGCTATAGGGTGTCCTGCAGGTACATCATTAAATATATAAACACCTTCACCCATTTGATATGCACCAAATTTATTATCAAATACAAATAAATTACCAGCTGATGTTACTTCTACATCAACTTCTATATTATCACTTAAACAAGCAAATGATTTTATAGAATAATATCTTTGTAATTCTAAATCAGCTTTACCATTTATTAAGTTTACATTTATTTTATTTATACTATAAGTTTTACCAGATACTCTTATTTTATCAGCTAAAGAATATTTAGATAGAAAAGCATTAGTTAGATTTGCTTTTAATTTTGTTATTCTAGACCTTTGGTCAAATAAATGCGTAATATAATTTTTATAATATATATTAAATAGATTATTTATATTACTTTGATTAGAGGAATCAAATGCTCTATATTCATCTATTTCTTCTCCAAAATGATTTGATTGAGATATATTTATATCTACTGAATTTAATGGTATAAAATAATCATCTATAGGTTCATATCCATAAGTATTTACATTTGTTTTATATAAATAAGGTATAGTTGTTGAGTTTTGTACTAGATATGGGTAAAATAAAAGAGGTTTACCGTAATGTGGATTATATTTTTCATCTTTATATTCTCCTTTACTTGTATTACTTCTTTTTATACTATATCCTACTTGTAATTCTGTTAAAGTATCAGAATTTTCATCATATAGTCTTTCAAATTTCATGTGTGCGAAAGGAGGAATAATTTCATATTTATTTTCCGCTCTTGATTCTGTTATTTCCCATTTTTCTCCACCCCATTCTTGACCTAGTTCAGATAAATGTTGTTCTGCAAGAACAGCTTCAGTATCTTCATATTTAAACTCTATTTTAGTATAAGGAACTTGTCTGTGAACAGATGATGATGATATATCTATTTTGTCTGTTATATCAAGCTCTGCATTAGAAGATGCGTAATAAGCATCAAAAGTCATTACTCTAATTGTTTTTACATTTGTAATATTTGCAGAATAATTAGCATAAGTAGCATTTATATCACTTTGTATATAACAAACTAAATTAAACATTTTAAATATACCAGATAGAAATTCTAATATTGTCATATCAGGCATATTTTCTGTTATAGAAAATTGTCCTACATTAGCTAATATATTTAATCTTCCACCAAAAATAGTTACATCACTAAAACTATCTTTATCATTTGTAGGTCTTATAACAAATTGCACTTTAAAACCACTATCAAAATCTATATTAACATCTGATTTTGTTTGTAATCTAAATTGATATTTACCGTCTTGCTCTATAAAGAATGTTAAATATGAACTTCCTCCTGTTTGTACTTCTTGATTAAATGTTTTTATAACAACACCATCTTTGATTACTTGTAAGTCAAATTTATCTGTAATATTTGAACTAATTAAACTTATTCTACATTCTACAGAATCTATACTTTCATCTTGTACTCCAGATAATATAAATCTGTCTGAAGTTTGACCAATAGTATTTCCTTCATCGTCAGTAGATAAAATAGACATGACTTGCTCTTGTATAGTTCCAGCTGCATAAGTTCTATATATTCTACTTACACCATTATTAAATACATCTATTATTTTTCTTTGTGTAACTATATCTTTTTCTTCATCAACATCTTTATTAAGCCACATATATAAATTATAATAATCTAAATTAGATGAATTAAAGAAGTCATTTGAAAACTCTATACTTGGAGTTTCTGTATTAGCATTAATTAATTTTTCTATTGCTCTTATTATATTATCTATTCTAACAGCTGGTTTTAAGTTCTGCCAGTTAACTCCATTCTTTTTACTGTTTTTAGGATATGTATCTGGACTAGTAGCTGTATAATATAAATTACCATCTTCCAAAACTCCATAATAAGCAGTATTAGAATTATAATACAATCTATCTTTATTAGATATTAATGGAACTACAATTGGTTGTGTATATGTAATAGAATCTACTGTTTTATTTTTAGATGTGGTTAGATAGTTATAAAATGTATCTGTTTTAGAAGCATCGTAACCTTGATTTGTTATATTAAAATTATTTAACCATGATAAATCAGATAGTTTTAAATCCTGGAATAATTCTTTTAATAATCTTAATCCACCAAAGAATGTAACCTTATATGTTGAAGGTTTATTATATTTTAAATCTACACTTTCAAGAACTATATATCCTTCTTTGAATGGTCTATCATTTATTTCTATTCTTGCTTCCTTTGATTTTCTAGCATCAAAACCTCCATCTCCAATGTCATAATCATAATAATGTTTAAATATTTTATTATTTCTTGTAGTAGCAGGAAGATTAAAATTTTGAGAATAATCAGTAAATAATTTATCAGGCTGTCTATAATCCTTTATTGATGATACAATATTAATTGAATTATCCTGAAATATATCAACTTCTTGATTCTCTATAAATAACTGTACTTTCTGGTTCATTATCTAATATTGTTAATACCATCAAAAGCATATTCAAATTGAACAGTATAATTTACAAGTTTATCATTTATATGTGTTTTATACGTAAAACTACTATCTTTTATTTTTATAGGTAATGTTTTGTTATTTTCTCTAATCCATATATTTTCTGATTGAAATAACTGTCTCATTACTTCATTATATTCTTCTTTTAGAAATCCTGTATTTAATACAAGTGATTTTGTTGAAGCCACATCTTGAACAATATTAGTTGCATCATAAGTATTATAACTTACACCTGAAGACGATGAAGATATTGTACTTGTATTATAATCATCTCTTCTTACACTTAAATCATCTGTTCTTTTCTTATTAAAGTATAAATCTTGTATAGCACCAAATTTATTTATAAATGATACTTTATAATTAGTATATTTAGGTTCACAAGTATAGATAGGATAAACTGTTTCTACGGCTGTTCCTGTTGCAGCTGAATATGTTGAAGCAGATGTATTAACTGATTCTATTTCTATTTTAGTAGCTTGAACACTTGAAGAAGCATATCTTATATATGAATTTGAATCTTCAGATGTTGGTGCGTTTAATAATAAATCAAAACTTTTGGTTTGAGCAACACTCTCATTACCTAATGAATCTTTTGTAAAGAATCTAACGAATTTAACTCCACCAGGACCAACATAAATAGGTATTTTAATATTTGAACCTTCAGGTAAATAAATATAATTATTAGAAAATAATCTTGATGTTGATAGATTAGAATTTATTCCATCTTCAAAATAAGTATATCCTTTCGTACCTATTCCATATCCATAAAATTCCTGTGGGTCTCTATCACTATATGTATTTCTTTTTATATAATAAAACCAACAAGTAGATTTTATATTAGAAAGTCCTCCTGTACCTATTGTATAATCATCATTAAAAACAACGTCAATGTAATCTTGTATTAATTCTGATATTTCAAATCTAATTAAATTGTTAGAATCAGGATTTGTTTTTCTAATAACATATTGAGGTTGAGATGGCACCGAACTCCATCTTCCAGACCAACAATATAAATCTAATGTAGAACTTGTTAATACTGCCATATCATTTCTTTAAATATATAACTAAAAAAAATAATATAGTATTACAAGTTATATTATAGCACCACACTGACCGAAGCTATATATTTCTCCACGAGCTATACCTGTTCCTGTTCCTATTTTAAAGTAATATGAACTTTCAGATTTATAATAATCTGATGAAGCAGGTGCATAAACTCTAGTTAGTGCTGAATCTGAATATAATTGTGTACCATCTCCAAGACTTCCTGTATAATACAATGTAGTAGGGAAACTCGTTGTCGTACTATTACAAGCATTTGTAATACTTGTAAATGCTGTACTTGTTATCCTAATTACATTTGTTTGAGGTACTTCTGGTTCTTCAGGTGGTGGTGGAGTATATCCACAAGTAGCACAATCAGGATATGTAACTAAATCATTTATATTTCTATTAGTAGTAGTTGATGTATTACCTCCATCATTATAACATATATCTCCAAATTCTACTACAGCAGGCCAATGTCCAGTAGCATCTAAATCAGTTGTACTTCCTGCAATAATAAATCCACCTGCTCCATCACAATTATTATATTGTCTAAAATAAGCAAGAGGGTCAGGAGTTACAGTATCACCTTGTAAACAAGTAGTACAATCATTAAATTCACTATAAAATAAATCTTCATAAACATAAGCAGTATCACTAAATGCTAATATATTACCTTCATTATTATGTAATTGATAAACAATACTTCTACAAGTTTGCGTATTAGTTCCTTGTCTAATTACATTTGGTATTTCAGAATTAGATACTACATAAAACAAAGGAGCAGATTCATTATTACATTGTCTGTATGCTCCATAATATTTATTAGGGTCAACTACAACTTCTTCTTCTACTTGTATATCTCCAACACATTCAGCACATGAACCATAAGGTTGTAATGGCGATGGAGTTCTTGTAAAGTTATCTTCTGTTAAAGTGTTATCCCAATTAGATAAACTAGTATATATATTAGTTATGTTCCAACAACCATCAGTTGTTCCATCACCACCAAAATCATCAAGCTGTATAACTATATTTGTATTAGAATATTCAAATCCATTAAAAGCAACAGTTTTAACAATTCCTGCATTTGTTTGATTAGGACATTTTTGAATCCTTGCATATCCTACTGTTGGGTCTGTTGGTGTTTGGTCAGGATTACCTGAACATCCACCAGTAACACATCCTTGAGGGTCACCATTAAAATCTATATATCTAATATTATGATTTGTTCCATCATTATATGCATACCATCCTGAAGTTAAAGATGGAGATGAAGAACCTTCTGGATTAGAATAAAATTTACTAGCAACACAAAAAGCAGTTTCACCATCTCTATTTGTATATAATGTTACAGATGAACCAGTACAAGCACTATAATTTGGATTTGTTGTATCTGCTGAAACTATAAATGTAGCTGAATAAGACGGTCTATTGGTCCATTGTATTTCTTTATTAGTATCTGCATCAGTTGTTCCACTAACTAAACAGTTATAATAAAATGTTCCTGTAGTTGTTTGCGTTTGTGTACCTGTTCCGTTTATGATTAAAGTTTGTTGTGTTTCACCAGATATTGCATTAGCTGGATTTGCAGTTATATCATTATTAGTTGCACTTTTATACCACTGATAAGTTGGATTTGTTATATTTTGTGTTACAGCTGTTAAAATAACTTGTTGGTCAACATAAGCCTGTCCTTGATTATTTCCATCAGCAGTAGCCATGTTTATAGTTACACTTGGTGCTGCAGTAATCGATGTTATAGGTATGATATCACTTCCACACACAAATATTTGCGAAACATAACCTGGAGGATAATTTAATACTTTAGCATAATGTTCTTGAGGTGTGTCATCATCACAGTTTAATATTATTTTATACCAGTTATTAGTTCCTCCAAAAGGACTTGATAAATTGTTATTTGCATCTTTTACTGTATATAAACTAGCTCCCTGTGTAATAGAACCATTATAATAAACATCTATATCTGCAGTTAAAGCACAAGCATTATTTCCATTTGGTCCTGCTATAGTTGAAAAACTAGAAGATATAACAGCATTATTAGGAGATGTACTAGATTCAGGTATTGTACAAGATGTAACAGTAACTGTAGGACATTCTACATATCCAGTAATTTCTCCATTATTATTAAGTCCTATTCTACCATTATAGTTAGAACCTATTTTAAAATATTTACCACCTCCTGAATATGGAATTTGTAATGCATCACTTTGATAGAGTGTTATACCGTTACCAAATGTTTGTCCAGACAATAATCCATAGTAAGCTGTCTCTGTTGCAGTAACAGCACAAGCAGCATTAGCACTATCATAACCAGTCGGAGATATTAATACTGATTGTGGGTCAGGAGTTTGAGATTGTACTTCATCAAAAATAGTAACTGAAATTTGAATAGTTGGATGGTTGTTTAATGTTAGTGTTAATGTTTCTCCACTTGTACTTTCAGTTAAATTATCTGATAGTACTTGAAAAGTTTGTGATGCTAAATTTGTTTGTCCAGTATTACCAAAAACAAAAGCTCCTGTTAAAGTACCTCTTTGTAAATCTGCTTCAGTTATATTAGTACCAGTAATAGTAAAAGGAATAGATACTCCATTTGCAGTAACACTATTATCATCTCTTAATTCAACAGTGAATGTTTGACCTTCTGTTACCTGTGTCTTATCTACTGATAAACTATAGCTTGAATTTAATGACACTGTTCCTGTAGCAGTTGAAGTTTCTGTAACATTTGATGAACCAAAAGTTCCTGATATAGGAGATGCAGGAGATAATGCTAATGATGTAGCTGTATATCCAGCATTTCCAGTAACGCTAAAAGTAAATTCATAAGTATCACCGCTTTCTCCTGTTTGACTTGCTTTATATAATCCAGTTGCACCATCTTCTGTAACTCCAGTAAAAGTATATCCTTGTTTTGGTCCAGAAATATTATTAGTTATTTCAAGTGTAGCTGTATATTGTGGGTTGGCTGACCAAGTAACTTTTTTAGTCGCAGTATATGTATTACCTGCTGAATCTGTTGCTGTAACTCCATAATCAACTTCACCATCTGATGATTCATTAAATGTCACTTCCTCATTTGCGTTTCCTGCTATTGCTCCCCCTGTCCATAAATAACTTACAGGAGAGAAATTACTTGCATCTGCTGTAAGTGTTATATCTGTACCTGTCACACCTGTTGATGGTCCTGTAATTGCTAATGATGCATTCTCTACTGCACTACCTTCAGCACCTGTTGAGGTTACATAATACGGACTTCTACTGTTTACTTTAACTGTTGCCATTAAATGAATTATTTATCTTTAGTATATAACTATTTCCTATCTCTTTTGTTAAAGAAGCTTTTATATTTTCACTTACTTCATCAACAAATTTAATTCCTTGTATTCCCTCTCTACCTATTTTCTGTGCTATTCTAAATGCTTTTACTTTATTTGCTCTTTCACTTTTTTCAGTATCCAACCCTCTTACTTTCATCCATTCTAATATTGGTGCGTATGGAGGTGGTGTCTCACCAGCTTCTCTTCCGTAATTCACCCAATACCAATATTTACTACCTCTTATTATAATTTCATTTTCAGTAACCTCTCCTGTAAGACTATTTATTAATCTTCCTGAAGCTACCTTATCATAGTTTTTTAAACGGTCTTGTAACTGGGCTATTATTTTTTCTTTGTATGATTCTAATATTTCAGAAGTGCTTCTAGCCATTAACAAAGAGATAATTCATTATTAGGAACTTCTATATTTACTGTTATTCCCCATCCAGCTAATTCATTCTCAAAGTTATCAATAAATGGTTCAGCTGTTACATTTGTAGTAATTTGAAAGTTATCAGAGAAAGCAGTTCCTCTTCTCATTTCTTGTTGTATGTCGTTTATTGCTTGTAATTGTGTATTTAACACATCTTGTAAATTATCATTTCCAAAGAAGTTGTCTTCAGTTTCTTTATTCTTATTTACATCTACTATATCTAAACATAATATTCTAATAGATGCAGACATGATTCTATCTTGAAATACTACATTTCTAAACATTACATGAGCTAAAGGAAACATACTAGTTTTATTAAGGTCCACCTGTGTAATATCACCAAAGGTGACGGTTTTTGTAATTCCGTTTGCTCTTAATATTTCTTTTATTTTATCGAGTACTGTATAAACTTGTCTCATTTTAAATTCTGTTTTATCATTTTATTTTCTAATTCGTTTTTCTCTTTCTCAAACTCTAACCAGGTTAAACATTGAAATAGTGAGAGCTTTGTAACTTCTTCAAATTTTCTGACATCTCCTTCAGCGAGTGCGTAAATTGACTGATACCAACCCCACTTTGCTCCAAAGTTTGCTGAAATTCCGAATCCTCCTTCATTTGATTCACCAAAGAGTCCGTCAAATGTTTCGACAACTCGTTCCCTAAATGGTAAAAAAAAAGCATAGCACCCATAGCAATATTAACAGGAATGTCTAGCATTATATCAGCGAACTTGTCTGTACCTTCGTAATCTTCTATTAAATATAAATCTCCTTTTTTATGTTTAAGGGGTCTGTATAATACAGCCATAGCTTTATGCATCTGTTGCCAATCTGAAATATATTTATCTAAATCTATAAACTCTCCCATTGATATATCATCTAATTTAGGAATAAAACCAAATTCAATAGTTTCTCCATTTTTATCGGTCATAGTAAACGTCCTTTGTAGCGGAGTCTTCTCTACGAATAAATCCGATATATGTTTAATGATATCAGAAAACTCTGTCATAGGAAGTTTATAAGCTTGCTTCATTGTTATACCACAAAAACATTCTAATACTTTTAAATTAGCAAATTCCAATTCTTCAGCTGTTGGCTGTTTATTGGGGTCTGTTTTTACATCTTTGATATACTTTTGATAGTTCTTAAGCGGAATCGCAGATAATTCTTTAGGAACTCTTATTTCAAATGATTGACTCATACTATAATAACTTTATATTTATATTATGTACTAAAATACGAAAATAAAACAAAATCAAAAAAATTAGTTATATTATCGAAGAGTTTCTGAAGACATAATTTTTCTTCGAAGATTATCATTTGAGACTCTTCTCAAAAGAAATAAGGTTAGGTTTAGGATAACTATGTTTCATAGAAACCTTTCATTTAATCTGAATTTTTCATATAAGTGTTTTGAAGCTCTGAATCTCTTTCAGGGCTTTTTTTTGATATCCCTTTGAATTTTCTTAAATGCACGCACAGAACCCTAGCAAATTCATTTTACGTTACTTTTTCTATTTTCCCTATTTTATCTGAATTTACTTATTGAGTTGATTATAAAAGATATTTATAAATGTGTTGAATTTATAAGTATTATTTATATATAATTTTAAACTATATCTCATTAACAATACATTAGAAAATTTTATAATTTTATTTTAAAGCGGTTTAAGGGCCTTAAAATATTATTTTGTAATAATAGTATCGGGGCATAAAAAAAGGGGCTAAAATAGCCCCTTTCATCAACTAATTAACATGAAAAGAAAATTTAAAAAGTGTCTGTTTGCATTATGAAAAAATAGTTAATCAGCTGTTAAATATAAATTAAATTATTTCAAATTATGATTATATAAAACTTTATCAAGCGTAAAGCTTTTTAAATTATCAGTACAATTTGGGAAAAGCTCTAAATATTCAGCTCGAGTAATTAATTTTAAATTATATTCTCTCGCTACGTAGTTAATATGTTTCTGTGTAGTGACTGACCAATATCCCAATTGTATTAAGTAGTCATCTTTTATAATTGCTACCATAGTAGAATAAGACCATATCTCATCGTTATGCTGTCTTAAGTTTTCTTTATATCTGTCAAATTTTCTCATATCTATTTATTTAAATTAATTACTTTATTTTTTAAGCTGTCAAATATTGCTAATTCTTTATTTTCCTTTGCAACTTTTAAAGCTGTTTCAAGGCTGTCAAAGTGTTTATTTAAATCTAAATAATAATTTTCTTGCTCATCATTCCACCCGCCTATAGAGTCAAAGCCTTTTGTATTAATATTAATTAATTGATTAGCTTTTGGAAATTTACCTGTATAAACATTTTTAATGCTTACGATATACCTTGATAAGTTTCTTTTTAAAGGAAAAGTAAACGGCTTTTTATTATTAATATAATATTTTAAATGTTTTCTTTTCATGGTTATAATATTATAAAATGTAATGTAAAGTAAAATACCGCAAACAATATTAAAAAAGGTGTTAACCAATTTTCCATAATATCAAAAAATTTAGTCATGTAAATACCTGACCTTTTTATTTTTGTTTCGCCTGTTAATAGGCCAATAGCTGCGGCCCACTTACCACTGTAGGCAAATGACCTATTTAACGGCCTTGAGTTACTTTTTAATATAATATCATCACCGTGATAAATATTGATAACACCGTTTTTTTTCTCAATATAAACGGCTGCTTTTCCTTTATCTAATTGTAATTTATTCTTTTTCATTTTATTTGTTTTTTTAGTTGTTCTAATTTATTTGTCATATCATTTAAAGACTTTAATATTTTAGAGCCTTTATTTAAATATGTTTTTTTAGGTTTCTTTAAATTTTTCATATAGCTAAATTACATTACCAATGTTAAGTTAATGTTAAGCCAATGTTATTAAATTGTTAAGTTTTTAATTAACAAATTATCAATTAAATATTTTGTAATTTTGCAAATTGATAAAAATGTATCTAAATATAAAAATATTTCAAAGCGTGTACCCTCATACGTTTAAGAGGTGTATTGCGTTTAAGAATAACCCTAATGCGTTTAATGACCCTAATATGTTTAAGAACCTACTGCGTTTAATTGTATATCTTCAAGAGAATCTACTATCATATAATATAATTCGCTTTTAATAACATCGAGTATTGATTCATAAAAACCTATTGTCTCTTCTTGACTTAAATATCTATCTTTTAATTCATCTCTAAATAAATTAAATTGTATTATTAAAGATATACCATCATTCATTGTTACAATAGTCTCATCAAGAAACTTCATTATAAGCATAGACATCTTTCCTTTTGCTGAAGGTTTATCTATTTCAATTAATGTCTTATACTCTTCATTCAAAAAAGAGACAGCCTTATCAAAGTTAAAAGACCTAAAGCTGCCTCTGTTATATTTCCAAAATTGTTTTTTCATACAGCAAACATAGACATATATATTATATCCAATGTTAAGTTAACGTTAAGAAATCGTTATTATTTCGTAAAATAATAAAACAATTAACTAAAATTCAGTAATTTAGATGAAAAGTAAAATATATGTATAATTTAAAACCCTTCTATGTTTAATGACTAACGTATTACATAAACGCCTTTATTTGCGTTGGCGAGGAAATATTGTGCAGAGTATCGAAGTGCGTCTATCTGATGGTTCCATTTATCAACAGGTCTTTCGTTCCTCTCATGCCAAACATAATTATTTAGCTCTTTTATCAGCTCTGTACTTTCAGCATCAATTATTAAATCAAAGTCCTGAACAAGTGCAATCCCTGACAGAATAGACCCACTGCGTTTAACGGTTGGTTT
>Ga0208162_1001190_pt1 | contig 13919 bp, 9 predicted proteins | sample CB_VirMetaG_4_FD_184539 | JGI IMG/M metagenome (GOLD analysis project Ga0208162, IMG submission 184539) | Freshwater to marine saline gradient viral communities from Chesapeake Bay - CB_1508_1M Viral MetaG (SPAdes) (version 4) | ecosystem: Environmental > Aquatic > Marine > Coastal | place: USA... | reverse complement strand
GGCAGGATGGCATCATCTTGGTTTATTGGACAGAACCAACCACGTAGAGATACGAGACCCGAGGATTTTGGTACTAAGGCAGAGCGCAAGGTTGTGGATGGCAAATCCGTAATTACCAAGCCAGGATCGCAAACTTTAGTCATAGAAAAATTCAACGGAAAAATTACTTTTGAAGGAGCATGGTATATCAGTAATAACGTGCCTTATGCTCAGCCTATTGCTTTGCAAGGTGGGTATCCGCGTAGTTGGGGAGGTAAGCCCGTTCCTTCTCTGCTTCTGCAGAAAGACTGGTACACCAGCATTTCGAACCGCACCGGTCAAGTCTTTGCCAAGGAATTCAATAAACTTAAGCCATGAGCATTTATCAGCCTATCCGCGCTCGTTACGAGTTAGCTATCCGTGATGCCTTGGCAGATCTTGGCGTCATCTTGCATTATGACAACGTACAAGAAGAACCAATTCCAGAGAATGGCGCAGTAGATGAATATGCAATCATGACCATAAGCTTTCCAAGTAGCTTTGAGCCTGACCTATGCAACGGTCTTCGTAGAATACAAGGCAACGTTCAGGTCAATATCTGCGCTCCACGGATGACAGGAATGCGTAGGCTAGAAGAATTAGCAGATGCCGTAATCTGCGCATTGATGAATATCAATGATTATCCGTTACCCGATAATGTTCGCACTAAAGTCACAGGCATTCAAGGACCAACACCAGTACTAGGCGGTCAAGACCCACAGGCAATCACCGTCGTCTCTGCACCGTTTGAAGCTCGCGTAGACTTACCGTAAGCCTGAGCCCCCGCAGGTTGCCCCCAAAATTCGCCCCCGTAGCAAACGTTTTTTGAGGTAGCCATCATGGCATCTTGCGACAATACTGTTCTGACTGGACAGGAGGGCTTGATTCAGTTCAAGCCACTTGGAACCACCAACTGCGTCGATGACTATTGCCCATTCGTGGGTGAGCGCATTTATCTTCCCTGCAACGCTGATTACGACATCGGTGACTGCCTAGAGGCAGAAGTCGTCAAAATCCCTGCTGGTCAAGGTCAAGCACCTACTGGTGGCAGCGTCATCGTTGATGGCAACAAGTTCTGGGTCGTTGATGAAGGCAAAGGTCTCGCAGGTGACGAAGACGCTTGTGGTAACAGTATGGAAGGAGTTCCGTACATCAAAGTTGCGACAGCTGAAAATGGCACTGCCATTACCTGGGACAACAGCCTAGCTGGCGAAGAAATGATGACCGGCCTGATGGTCGGTGACAACATTGCCGTCACCAATCAAGGCAGCGGCTACAACGGTAATACTGCTGGCACGGTTTCAGACGTTGAAGTCATCAACGGTTCAGGTGTTGGGGCTGAGGTAACTATTACCGTTGGCGTTTCTGGTGCCATTACATCCTTCACCGTTACCAAAGCTGGCACCGGTTACAAAGCCGGTGATGTCATCAACTTTGAGGCTGAGAATGGAGGAGGTGCTGACGCCTCTTACACACTGAAAGCTGAAGACCTCACGGATGTTCGTCAAAATAGCTCTAGCGGAAACTACATTTTCCGTCTGTGCGAATTCCAAACGGTCTGCGGCGTAAGGGATTTCAGCATTGACCTGTCTAGGGATGAGCTGGACGTCACCACTCTGCCTTGTTCAATTTCTGAAGCTTGCGGTAAAGAACTTGCATCTTTCCGTAAAACTCAAGCTGGCTTTGCTAACGCAACTGGCACGCTGACGGTTTACTTCACTTGCGATCAAGAATCCATTCAGAACAAAATTCTGCAAGGATCTCTGCAGCGCACTCAAGGTGGTGCTTCTGTTCGTCTGTTCGTCTGCACCAAGACTGACTCAGCGGGCAACATTGATGAGGATGCTTCCTTGTTCATCGAGGCTGACATCCAACTGCTGGGTCTGTCCTTCTCCGTCAATCCTGACGATCCAACCAGCGCTGAGATTAACTTCGGCGTGACTGACGTTAAGTCTGCGTTTGGTTTGACCTAATTTAATTTAGGTGTTTATATTCCCCTGTTACGGCAGGGGTTTTTTAATGCTAAATTGACTTGACTGTCATTTTAATTATGGGTAAGGCATTAGACCGACTTAAGAAAGCCGTCAGCATGAAGGCTCAGCGTCGTGTCGTTGAATTGCCAGACGGTGGAGAGTTTGAATTTTGGATGACGCCATTGACCTTGGCTGAGCGTTCTAAAGCGCAGAAGCAGGCTAAGTCAGATGACGCTACCGATTTTGCGTTGCAGCTGCTTGTAAGCAAGGCTAAGGATGAGAATGGCGTGCCGCTGTTCAATCCTGGCGAGATCTCAGAATTGCGTAATGCATTGCCCGCTAGCGTCGTTGAAGCCTTGATGCTTCAGATGATTGGTGAGCAAGAGGAAGACGAAGATATTGACATGAAAAGCAGCCAAGCGTGACCTAACGAACGATCACCAGCTATTGGCTGAACTGGTCGTTGCTGAGAAGTTAGGTCAAACGCTGAATGAGCTTAGGGAGAAGATCACGCCTGAGGAGCTATCCCTATGGATGCTGTTCTACGAGATCCGTAGTGATCAAGAGAAGAAAGCGATGGAGCAAGCTAAGCGTAAGCGTCGATAGACTGTGTTGAGTGTTAGGTCGAAGGCGTGGCGACGACTGCTGTTGATATTGTCGTCAAGGTAACGGGGCAAAGGTCGCTTGATAAGATTACGTCCTCTGTTAAGAAGTCAGAAAATGCAATAAATAATTTAGACGCCAAATTAAAAGGTCCATTAAATTCATCTTTCCAAAAGGCTGGTACAGCTGGTCAAGCCGCAGGTAATAAGATTAAAAATGCATTCCGTGGTGCTGCTAAGAGCGCTGGAGCTTTAAGTAAAAGGCTTTCGCAAGGTCTTGCGGGCACAATCGCAAAAGTGTCGGCTCTTGCGGGGGCAGCAATTAGCTTAAGCCAAGCCTTCCGAACGATTGAACAGCAAGATTTTGCAATTGCAAAAGTCAAATCCTTGGGCGTGAACAGCGAAGTATTGCTTACTCAGTTAAAAGAAGTTAGCAAAGAATTAAAAGGACAAGCAAGTGTCGCTGAGCTGACTGGCGCTGCCTACGATGTAGCCTCAGCTGGTTTTGTCAATGCTGCTGACGCTGCGAAAGTATTGAAGGCTGCCAGCCTTGGGGCAACAGCAGGTTTTTCAGATATTAATACTGTTGCCAACGCAACCACGTCTGTCTTGAATGCTTATGGCTTATCTGCCGATAAGGCGGGTAAACTAGTTGACGGATTCGTTCAAACCCAAAATGATGGCAAAATTGTAATTTCTGAATACGCCGATAACATCGGTAAACTTGCTCCAATCGCAGCTTCATTAAATGTCCCCCTTGAGGAAATAAATGGAGCTATTGCTGCGATTACTGCTAATGGTGTAAATGCAGAAATTGGTATTACAGGCATTCGTTCGGGCTTGGCGAAACTTGGCGCAAACTCAAAAGAAGCCACAGAGACTTTGGCTGCTTATGGTTTAGAAATTAATGCTACAACTATTGCAAACGAAGGCTTAGTTAAAACACTAGAAAAGCTTTCTAAGGTTTCAAACCAGGAAGATCTATTGAAAATCGTTGGCGTTGAAGCAGGGCAGGCTATTCAGCCTTTGCTGAATGATCTTGAAAAATTAAATCGCTTAGTAGCAAATCAGGCGGACGCATTTGGCGTTGCCCAAAGAGGTGCTGACGTGGCATCAAATAGCATTAGGGGTGCCCTTAAAAATGTTGAAACTCAATTCACTAATTTAATCACAAGTGGTCAAGGTATTTCTCGGATTCTTATACCTGCATTCAATGGATTGGCAAAAGTTATTGAAGCATTAAATGGACCGATTGGTGTAATCGTAGGAGCTTTGGGTACTTTAGCCACTGCTTGGTTCCTTGTTGCAAAGGCTGCTTTAGCTGCTAAGAGTGCTCAGCTTGCTGCCTCTGGTGCTGGTGTAGCCGGAAAACTTGGTGGGATCATAGCTAGCGTTGCCGCTGTAGGTGAAGCAAGTATTGCTGCTGCCAAAGGAAGTAAGGTATTAGCCGCTTCAATTACAGCAGCAAATGCAAAGATTACTATTGCAACTGTAAGTGCTGGCTTGTTGAAGATTGCTTTACTTGCTATTCCTTTTGTAGCTGTTGCAGCAGCGATCGGTGGTCTTGCTGCGTTAACAGTTAAGTATTACACCGAACAAGCAGAGCTTAACAGGTTGATCAGAGGCGGTAGTGATGACCTTGCAGAATATGAGGCAAAGATTTCTGAGCTGGAAACAGAGCTAACAAAAGCATCAGCCAAGTTAGAAGATCTTAAGGAAAATGGAATCAGCAATGCTAGAGCTGTTAACGCGCAAAAGAGAGAGGTAGAAAAATTAAGAAGTCAGCTTGAGCAGTTAGAAGGAACATATGACGTAATTATTAGGATTACAAGTGTTGAAAGCAGGAGAATACCTGGAAGGAGAACAGACGCTGGTGGTGGTGGATTTTTCCCATTTCAGAAGGAAGCCGATGAAGCTTTTAACGCTGCAACTCAACCTAAAATTGAAATTCCTAAATTAAGCGGTGGTGGTGGTAGTGGTGGTGGTGGTGGTGGTGGTGGTGGATCTGCACCTAAACCGCAAGACGACACGAAGCAAGCTGAAGCTGAATTGAGGCGACTGACGCAAACGAATCAATTGCTTTTGACTAGAAATCAGATAGACAAAGATAGGCTCGCCAATCAGTTTGAACTTGAAGATACATTGAAAAGAATTAAAGAGCTTGAAGGAATCTCCCCAGATTTAAGGAAGCAACTAGAGGTTCAAGCAGATGTACTTGCAACCAATAAGGATAATGAGATTGTACTTGATAACGCTGTAAGCAAAGCTGCGGAAGCATTCCAGCAAGCGCAAGACGCGTTGATCCCATTGGAACAACAAAAGCGTTTGCTAGAAGCTCAGCTTAATGGCACTGCTAAACAGGTCCAGCTTGAGATCGACATTGAAAATGCCACTAGGGGCAAGACAAAGGAGCTAGCAAAGCAGATCGAGTTGAGGATACGTGGCAACGCCGCCTTACAGGAAGAAAAAGAAAAGACAGAAGAAATTAATTCTTTGTACAAGGGTATTGGCGACACTATTGAAAATGGGATTATCGGTGCTATTGATGCTGGTATTAATTCGTTAGTTGATGGCACCAAGAGCCTGGACAAAGCTCTTCAGGAGATTGCTTCTGGTGTTCTCAAGGACATCGGTAATCAGCTTATTCGATTTGGTGTAAATGCTGCCCTTAGTGGCTTGGGCAATAGCGGTGGATTCCTTGGCAAGCTGTTTGGTGGTGGTCGTGCCGAAGGTGGTTCGGTCAGCCCAGACAAGACGTTCCTTGTAGGCGAAAAAGGACCTGAGTTATTTACCCCGACCACAAGCGGTACAATCATCCCTAACGACTTCTTCGACAGTGCCAGAGCAGCGTTGCAGCCATCTAATGGTGATTCTGCTGCTGCTGATAACCCCGAAGCCTTTGCTGCCGCAGCTGCTGCCATCCAACGCAACACTACAAATATCAACAACCGCCAGTCCAGCGTTAGTCAAGAAACAAGCTTTAACAACTTCGCGGAAACCTTAGGCTCACAACAGCGTGAGACTATTCGCTTTGAAACCGTAAGGGTCGGTGAAATTGATATGGTCACCAAAGACGAAGCGTTGAAGATCGGTGCAGAATCTGCCAAGGCAGCTGAAGCAAGCGTGTTCAATGCATTAAAAAACAAGCCTAGTGTTCGTAAGAGTATTGGGATGAGCTGATGTCAGGAATTGCAATCGGAACCTATCTCAAGTTGATTGATGCAACTGGTGCTGACACTGGCTTTAACTTTCAGAACTTCTTCCAAGGCGAAGAACGATTTTACAACGGCGATACCTACATCTTTGGTGGCTTTGGTTTTAGCGGTGGAACGTTAGACCTTGAAGGAGGGAACATCAGTGCTAGCTTGATCTTTGCCCTTAACGATTTATCGCTAAGCGTATTCAAACAAGCTGCAGAGGAGTTTTGGCTAATACAGATTCGTTCAGTTTGGTTGGACCCATCGACATTTGAAGAAGGAAACACCTTTGGTGAAGAGCTTTACGCCGTCACTGGCTTTAGTCATGACTCAAGTAGACTGTCAGTACGACTGAGTTCGCCATTAGACGCAGTGCAAGAAAACGCACCACGGCGAACACTAACTGCAGACCTCGTAGGTGCATTGCCATCAACGGGTCAGATTAGCTTGAACTAATGCTTAGTCCTAATACCCGTATTGTGCTACTCCCGCAAGATCGGGAGATCATGGACATCACAGGGATGTCCGAAGAGCAATACCGCTGGTTTATTCGCCAAGCCATATTTCATAGCAAGCTGCGACCTGGTGAGCCCGTAGCGTTTCTCAGCATTGTTGCCAGCTTGGTAATCGGCGTTGCTTTAAGTGTTGCGGGTTCTTTACTTGCGCCAAAGCCAAGGCAGCAACAGCAACAAGCTAGAGAACAGCGTCAGATTGGCGGGCAGGACTTTGTCAGCGGTCAACGCTTTGGTCCTACATCAGGCTTTGACAGTGTCCAGAACGTAGTCGAATTAGGCAGCACGATACCACTGGTCTACGCCAAGCGTCAAAGGATAGGAAACAGCAATTATGGCGGCGTCAGGGTTAATACCAACCTGCTTTGGTCACAGCTGTTTAGCTTGGGTGGTGGTCAATTACTTCGTGCGATCTTTCTTATTAGCGAAGGAACGATTGGTCAACCAGACCCAATGCAGTTCGCCATCGGCAACAATCTGCTCAGTACATTTGACCTAGAGCAAAGCGATACATCAAGACTGTCAATTTATTTCACTGACGGCAGCAACGAGCGCAATCGTATTATTTCAACAGACGCCATTGCTGGCAGACCACCTGCAACTGATCCAGGCAATTTAAACCCGTCTAATGTATTTGCTGCACGCGGCAAAGGCGATGAACTAAACGATGATTTTGTTTTTGCCAGCACACCATCAAATCAAACCACCTTTGGCGTTGGAACGTTTATCGGTAACGCATTAAGCTACCGAGTCAACCCAAGTATCCAGCCTGCTAAAAATCCTAGGCAAATTGGCAGGGAAACTGATGACCAGCGGACAGCAGAAAGAAAGAAAGATGACGCTAGATTTCAAGCCAGAGCAGCAATAATCAATTTAACAAAAGGTGATGGTAACACTGGATTTGTTGCTGGTCCTTATGTCGCTTTTGAAGAAGGCGACACATTTACTTACAAGATTTTTAATCAAAGTGACTTTGACGGCAACTTCCGATTTGGAAGTGGCAAGGTAGACACCAAGGATGTCGCTCAATCTGTAGCTAGCAGGCAAAACAGTTACGACGATGCAATTCAGTTAGGCGACAAGTATCTTGCTGGAACGGCTACAGCTGTCTGCATAAACAGGGAAGAAAAAGCATTTAATTCAGAAGTTGCTTTTAACCCTGTAAAAGGCGGCAATAGCGTAGAAGCAACGTTCAAGGTAACCAAATCAGGTTTCTGCAATATCTACAAAGAGAGTGAAATCAACCAACCACTCAGGAATGAAGGAGATGAAGGACAGCAACCTGCAACGGGACCACAGGTTAACGCCACAAGATTTGGGCACATAATGCGTGTTGCCGAAGGTTTTATATCAACAGAAAGAAAAACAAAGTTTGTAGAGGTTGGCTTTAGAAGTGTTGTCAACCTACAGCTTAATGGGATTTGCGCATGGCAAAACGTTGACAAAAGTTACGACACTATCGATACACTAAACGAAGCAGAAAGCAGTTTCTACACAAACCCAACATTTACAGCACCTGAAACAAGATACAGTTTTTTCAAAATCAGATATAAGAAAGCAATGGATAGCTTGTTCACTGATGTGGACTGCATCTTTGCCATACGTAGCTTATCGTCAAGTCCAGTCTTCAACTATTTAAGATTTGAATTCCCCAGCGAAGAGTTATGGGAAATACAGTTTATCCCTGTCAGCGGTTTTGAAGCTAGGCAGAAATTTGCACAAGAAATCATTGAAGAAATCTTAAACAACTTCGCTAGTTACCAAGGTGGATCGCTCCAGGTAGGACCGAACAGAGATCAAATTGAAAACAACGACGATGTTTTCTACAAAGACGACACGGAGAATCATAATGGCTTTGGCGATGACGCCAATTTTTACGTCAAAGAAAGTGACGTAGACCTAAACATATCCATTAAACCTATCAACGTACTTGACTACAAAAACAATAACAGACTAGAGACTACACTAGACGGGATTACTTTCCGCTACTCTGGCGAAGAAAACATCCCACTTACCACAGATACATTCGGCATCCAAATTTTATCAGAAGGTATTAAGGGTGACGGCGACGGCGTCGGTCCTCTCAATGGGTTCGACGATAACGGTATAAATAACGAAGGTGACAATAAAGATTATCACGCAGATGCTTTCGCGCGAATGGCAGAAAAACTGATCTACGACGAATTCTCAACTACATCTGAAAACCCAGAGCATCAAATTGTTTACGTCAACACACAAACGTCGAACGTACTGTCCAACGGTCAACCCTTCGCGCCAACCTACGGCAACCTCGCTTTAATTGGTCTTAATATCCGCAGCAGCACTGAAATAAGTCAGTTGCAGCAGTTTAGCGTTTACGTTGAAAATGGTATTCAGGTTGACGGTCAATCCACCAGTGATTTTCCTAAGGTGCTACTTGATCTTCTTACAAATCAACGGTATGGCACCGGCTCGATTCTTAATTCTAAACAGATTGATCAAGATAGTTTTGACGCCGCTGCTGAGTTTTGTAGAGACCGGCTGTACTTCTTTGACGGAATTATTGACGAAAAGCTGAACATCCGCAGCTGGGCAGCCCAAACCGCACAAGCATTCCTACTTGACTTCGTCATCCGCAACGGTAAGTTTGCGCTCCAGCCAGCCGTCAACTTGGATGGTCCTGAAACAATCCGTGGTCTGTTCACCGCAGGCAACATCATCGAAGACAGCTTTGAGCTTTCCTTTGCCGACGAGCAAGACCGTATCCCACCAAGAGTCCAAGTGCGCTGGCGCGAAGAAAAGCCCGACCAAGACAAAGGACTCTTTCCGCTAATCCGCCAAGTAACCGTCCGTGAGGCTGGAACGCCAGAAGACGCACCGCTGGAACAGATTGACGCCAGTGCCTTCGCTACCAGCCAAAAGCACGCCATTGACGTTGCGAAGTTTATCTGCCGGACCAAACGGTTGGTCACCCACAGCGTCAGCTTCACCACAACACCAACAGAAAACGTATTGGACATCGGCAGCGTGTTCAAGCTGGGCTTGGAGACCGTCAACTTTGAGCAGCCACAGAACGGTGCCATTACCTCCACGAATGAAGTGACATCATGGCCTCCACTAGCCGATGGAAGCTACCCGGTACTCCTCTGGGACGGCAGCAGTCTCCGAGAAACCACGCTGACTGTCGTCAATGGAAAAGCGGCACCGTCTAATTCAGTCTTCTGCCTGCGAAATACAACAGCAACTACCCAGACGTATAAAGCTCAATCCCTTTCCTTTAATGAAGACGGCAACATTGAGGTTCAGGCGACCTTCTTCCCCACTGACGATAGAGGCATTAGCCTTATAGCAAAGGACTTTGATTCCACCGACCCTAACGACTGGATTATTGAGGGTGCAATCTAATGGCTGACTTTCCTGAGATTTGCCCCATCTCCCGTAGGTTTACGGCTGGGCAATATCCTACTAGACGATTCAACTCAATCAGTGGCGCTGGAACGACACGCTTATACGGCAGCAAAGCGTTTGACGCCAGACTAGACCTTGAATTTTTGGTCAATGACGAGAAGCTGGTAGCAATTTTCGACTCTTGGTATGGCAGCCTTGGGCAGTTTAAAGAGCTTGTATTGCCAGAATCGGTAGTTGCTGGCGGCAGCGAGCTTTTAGATTCTATTACGCCGGACTATTTAGAATGGTACTGGGATCGAGAACCCTCGGTTGAGAACCTTCAGCCTGGTCTGTCTCGCGTCACTGTAAACCTTGTCGCCCGTCTTGAGATCGAACCATGATTCTTACAGGTGCCGATGGGCAGGTTAGATATGGGACCGATGGTGTTGCCAAGGTAAGAACTTGGTCTTTGTCCATCCAGCGCAACGCCATTGACGTAACATGCTTGGACACATTCGATCGTGAGTACGTCGCTGGCGTCCGAAACGCAACAGGGACTGCCACTATCTGGTACGACACAAGCCAGTTCGACGACCTAAAACTACTGAATGCAATTTTTAAAGACCGCGACACCCAAAACGGAATCGAGGATACCGAAACCGTTGTTTTTGTACTAAACAAGTCTCGTATTTCTGGTCAGGCTGGAACGTTCCAGTGTGAATGTGTGATTACCGATGTCAGTCCGTCTGTCAGTGTAGGCGAAGCTACTGCAGTCAACGTCTCGTTCCAGGTTACTGGTCCTATTGACGGTGGTTTCTAATGCCAGTTTTAGGTAGTGGCGGCAGAGTAATCTTTAAACGTCCAGCTCCAGTCCCTTGTGAGCTGAGAGCAGAGGACTACATAGCAAGCTGCAGTGCCTTTAATGTTAACTGTCCAGGCATCTGGAACGGCGACATCTACTGTGCTGATGGTCTGCCGACAATTGAGGGAGGTTCCCCTACTTTAGTATCGACGTATGCCAGCTATTTTGATAGCAAGTTTTTCTTAGGACCAAACAGAGATCACATAACCAGTAGAGACGACCAGTTCTATAAAACTGACCTAGAAGACTACCCAGCCAATCAGTTTGGTGACGATGCAAACTTCTACGCAAAAAATGGAGTGGGAGGTGTCCCTGATGCGCCAGGCCCCATCTGTTTCTTTGTGCACGTCGATGCCTTGGGGCGTTTGCGCTTATATGAAGATCGCTGCAAGGCTATCGCGGGTTGTCCTGGCAACGCAATACAGCTAGCTCCTTTCCCAATCAACGATCCTATAACGATCATTCCTTTTGGCACGGGGGAATACCAAAACGCCCAATGGAAATGCAGCTTTGATGACTGCTTCACTATCGATGCAAAGTATTTGTTTAGCGATGTACAGGATGAAGCAACTAGCGTAAGCATCTGTGCATCAGCACCAGACTATGATTTCCCACTTGCAGGCTCATCTGAATACGGCAATGCAGACGTGCTACCTAGGGGAATAAACGTATTCCCCACACCGCAAGCCTTGTGCAACGTTAGGGAGTACAGCTTGAGCCTAGACGCCCCAGCGATCGACACTACATTAGTAGGCGAAAAGTTTGGAGAAAATGTCAAGTCTCTTGTCAACGGCGGTGGTTCGTTTGAATTCTTTATTGACCGCACTTGCCTCAGTGAGGACAGAGAGGAAGCAAGTTGGTTGCTGTTCAATCTGTTGACCCTGACTGAAGGCGGAGCAAGCGGCAGCCCGACTGAAACTGAAGCTTGGTTCTACCTATATGAAAATCGTTCTTGTAACGACAGCAGCTGCTTCCCACCGTTAGGAGGTTCACTGTACTACAAAGCCAACATTCTTATTACCCAAACTGCAGTCAACGTCAGACCAACTGAAGTGATCGCTGGCACGGCAGAGTTCGTAACAACTGGCGAGGTAAAGCTGTTGCAAGCACCCTAGAATAGGTCAAGACTGTAGAACGCTACCTAGTGGAAAATCTCAAAAGGGCGGGCGAAGAGGGTTCAATTGGTGATTTAGACATTTCCCAAGGTGATTTCCGTGGGCAGATGGACGTCGTATCTGATGAGATGCGGCAACTAGCAGGTAACGCCATTACACCGGGGGATCCGCTAAACGCACCTTATATCCTTTACGTCAACCCATACACGGGTAGCGACACCTTTGTCGGCGGTCAGTTTGTAGCAGACAGCGCAAGTTCCCTGGAACGTCGCATTAGTAACCAGCGTCTTGAGTGCGGCTACACCGAAGCACGTCCATTTAAAACAATCAACCGAGCAGCTATTGAAGCTGGAATTATTACAAGTCGAGAGTATTTTAGCCAAGACCCCGAGCTAGCAAAGATTAAAGCGCTGGTAACAATCCAGCTGTCATCCGGTGAGCATATTGCAGGAAACGGTACAGGCAGGCCGTTGTCTGCGGGATTTCCCGAACTCGATGAAACAGCCGACTTAACATTTAACGAATTAGTTCGTTTTAATGATGATATAAAAGGTGCGATCATTCTGCCCCGTGGTTGTAGCTTAATTAGCTTGGATCTGCGGAAGACAGTCATTCGTCCTGACTTTGCGCCTAGACCTGCCAACGAAGCAGATGACTATTCAAACCGTAGGTCTATCTTTAAAGTAACCGGCGGCGGTTATTACTACGGCATCACCTTTAAGGATAACTTAAACGCAAAAGAGTCTCATCACCTTCTGCATTGTTTTGAGTTTGCCAGAAAGGACGAACTTGATAAATATTATGAGAAGATCGTTGCGTCTTTTGCTAAGGCTAATATCAATGATACTTTCGGTCAAACCGAAGAAACTGAATTTGAAATTGTTGGACCAAAACCTCCGTTACCCAGCGAACCAACAGACACAGTAAACAGCGCAAGCCCTTATATCTACAACTGCAGTATCCGTTCAGTTTACGGTCTATGCGGGATATTTGGAGACGGCGGTGAACTTAACGATCCAAACGGTTTTCGTTCAATGGTGGTCGCACAGTTTACTGGCGTCTCACTGCAAAAAGATCTACGCGCATGGGAAAAATATGTAAACGGAAGTTGGGAAAAAGTTTCTGATAGCGCAAACGATGCTGCAGCCTACCAACAATACGTATCTTTAGATCCAAATGATGTGCGAATGAGAGTCAGGTGGAGATCAGTCCACGTTCGAGCTGTTAACGATTGCATTATCCAAGAAGTTAGTGTCTTTGCAATTGGTCAAGGAATACATCACCTTGCTGAACGCGGAGGAGAATTAACCGTAACAAATAGTAATTCAAACTTTGGAGGGTGCGCCGCGCTTGCACGAAACTTTAGGCGTGTTGCTCAAGCATTTGATTCTAATTTTGAAGTTACTGAGGTAAGAACTGCAGTCAACCCACTAGAGCTAGGCAACCAAGTCACAGAAATTACGCTGGGTTTTGTCCAAAGCCGGTCGAACGACTTCCAAAGAATTGACCTTACCCAAGCGCTTTTACCTGGCAGGGTAAATCCTGATCAACCAGAAATTCTAGACTCTTTAGGCTACAGCTTAAAAGCTGGTGATTATGTATGGATTGAAAATCCAAACGGACCTGATTATAGAGCAGTTTTGGATACAGACGCTTATAGCATCAACGCTGGTTCGGGTAAAAGTCGCATTAGGGTACAAGCCCCTGGATTTCAGACGAACGGCGGCGAGGTACCTGGCAATAATAATTCTGATAGTTTTCAGACTTTCCCACCTTTAAACGATCTGCGTGTTTATGTGAGGCGTTTCCAAGACGTACGCACAGTTGAACAGCGTAGATTTAGTTTAAAAGTATCTGGTCCATCGGGCAACAGGCTTCCAGTGCGTGATTACGTGCTGCAACCAACACTAAATAATATTACTTACGACGCAATCACATCAATTCGTGGATCCGAAGTTGATAGTGATAGTGTGAATGGAGAAGTAAGGATTGAGCTTAAGTATGTTGATAGAGACCCTGCGGATTCTGCATACGATTCATCTAAGTTTTACCGCAAAGGAGACGTTGTCCGTAGGTTCAACAAGCACTTTGTAGCTAGGGCTGATAACACGGGAGCGGCTAATCAGATCAAATTTTTTAAAGCATATGCTGAAAATTTCGTGCACATGCAAGAGGATTATGCACCTGGCGGTAACTTTAAAAATGCACAACCCATACTTACTTTTGACAAAGATACACAACCGGACCCAGTCACTAGCAGCAGATTCCTACTAG
>Ga0208162_1001189_pt1 | contig 13919 bp, 14 predicted proteins | sample CB_VirMetaG_4_FD_184539 | JGI IMG/M metagenome (GOLD analysis project Ga0208162, IMG submission 184539) | Freshwater to marine saline gradient viral communities from Chesapeake Bay - CB_1508_1M Viral MetaG (SPAdes) (version 4) | ecosystem: Environmental > Aquatic > Marine > Coastal | place: USA... | reverse complement strand
CCGCCATTTACGTCAATAGTCGTAAAGGTAGATGTACCTGACGAAGTAACATTACCTGTAAGGTCACCAGTGACATCTCCTGTTACGTTACCAGTTAAGTCACCTGTTACGTTACCTGTTACTGGACCTACAAGAGATGTACCTGTAATAGTAGTACCAGTAATTGCAGCAGCGGTAGTGCCACCAATTACGGTGTCATCAATAGTACCACCTGTAATAACTACAGAGTCAATGTAGCCAATGCCATCAATGTATAAATCTTTAAACTCTGCACCTGATGCACCAAGGTCAACATCATCATCTGTTACAGGTTTTAGTACACCATCTTCTAGTCGAATCTGTTCTACTGCAGCAGAAGAAACTTCATTGTAGAAACTAATTCGGTTATTAGATGTATCAATTACAACTTTGTTTAATGCGTCAGTATCAGCAATCAGAGGTACGTAAGCACCTTCAGTAGAGCTACCATCGTGTTTGTGACCACCTACGAAAGCAAAGGCATCCCGTATTGCATTATACTCTGCGTTTACTGGTGCAGCTTTAATAACCGCATTAGCGATAATGTCAGCTACGGACTGTCTTGAATAACCTGCCATTTTATAACCTGTCTCCTACTCCAAATGTAATCACTAGACCCTGAATACTATGTGATGCATCTGAGCTATTTGTAACATATCTAAATGATGCTGATTTACCCGAACCTGATATGTTTGTTCTTTGTACTGGTGATGGATTACCATCAAATATTGCGGTACTATTATATATTGCTTCATTATAGTAAGCTGCAGCACCTGTTGTAGATAAATTAAAGTTTGTTGGATTAAGAGTATTTACATCTTCATAATCATAAACTGCCGACATAACAATTTCATTATCACCTTCAGAACGTAGGTATGTAGCTACTGTATAGAACACTTTACGTTGCTCAGGGTCTTGCATATGAAAAAATGGAGTTTGAAAAATACTTAATATATTTTCTCCATCAAAGTCATTGCCTTGTTCTTGCCTGTGAACTTTACCAGAACTGTCTCCGTGTATTACAAATTCGTTTTGACCAATATAACCACTATCTGAACATGTAGCTGTTATACCTAACATCTGACTATACTCAAACTGCAATCCGTTAGGTGTTGGTCTGAAACCACCAATAATACCTTGTGAGTCTGCTGCAGCAAAAAAATAACGAAACTGTGTTTTTTGTCGTATTACTACTGCATTTAATCCTTCAAGATCAATATCAAACACAATGTCAGTAAAGATAGACTGAATGTCTTTTGATACTGTCTCTAGGTTAACGTCACCAATTTTATCTGTACCACTAACAGGACGTAGACCATCTTGTGATAAGAAGAGTAAGTCACCACCGATTTCAACAACACTGTCTGTAGCTAGGCATCCAAGGTCATCTGTAACTTCTTGTAATACAAAGTTAGAGATGTTGTTACCAACAAGTTTACGGATGTTGTTACTGCCAAAGACATATAGTGAATCTCTAAAAGACTTGATAGCTACAACAGGAAACCCTACATTTATAACACCTGATCCATTTGCTGCACTGTAATCTGTTTCATCATATGGCGCACTGAAGTATAGGTTTGTCTGCTCATTAGGATCACCTGCTAAGAACATATGATTCTGAAATACTGCAGAGTATCTTGGGTTATCTGGTGCATCAGCATGTGTGATCTGTGTATAGGTAGTACCATCATACGTAGCTGCAGGGTTAACAGCATCAGTAAGTAAAACTTTAGGACTACCCCAGTTGTACTTAGTAAAACGTACTTTTGTTACACCTGTCATTGTAGGAGAACCAGAAGTAGTTACTGCAACCCAAGCTGATGTAGCTGTATCCCAGTAGTGTAGATAATTGTTGCCACTAGAAGGTGTACGACAAGCTAGAATACCATCGTTGATACCATTAGCTACACAAACACCTAATACATTACCTGTGCCTGTAACTGTACCGTAGTCGTTACTAAAGCCGTTAATCTTTCTGTAACCACCAGTAACAGCAGGTTCATAATTAATTAAAGCAACTGCTGATCCTGGCTGTGTCTCACCTTGTGACAGCACGTCACGACTAGTGTTTAGACCGCCTTGGCAGAATACTTTAAAGGAAGCTAAGTTATCAGCCATTAGATCACACTGTTAAAAGTACTAGATGCAGGACGTTGTATTACAGTTGAACGAACATATAAGTTATCGTCCATTAGAATACGCCGCATTGATTTTATACCTTCTTCAAAATTTCTTTGGTGCATAGCTGCACTCTGTTCATTACTACGGAAACGCATAATAAACATAATAGCACCATCAATAACTACATGCTTAAAACGATCAGGTATTACCATAGTATCTGTATATAAAACTAAGTCATCAGGAAATGAAAAGTATACATACTCAACTTCATAAGCGGCATTTGTTAATGGTGTAACTCCAAATTTTTCTTCTAGTGTTTGATATATGTAAATAGGTTTACCTATACCATTTGTTTGATCTCCTTCATCGTCTTGTGTACGATAATTTTGAAGGTAGTCATTATATGTTAATGTATTTAAATGTCTAGGTGTATTATCTAATCCCGTAGTCTTTTTTAGAAAAAACGAATCCCAATCTACAGTACCCATGTCTGATGGAAAATCATACGTGCGTTGTGCTGTAGTTAATGTTTGGGTATATGTTGTTTTTAAAAAAGGCCACTCTTGTCCGTCTTGTAATATAAGACGAATACTATTATTTACTGCATCTTTTGCAAGTCCTTGAACATTACGTACAGTATCAAAACCATCACCAGCAGTATCTAGTGTGACTTCATTTAATCGTCTTAATGTATCATTAACAAGCGTAATGTAAGTAGTTGCCATTTTATAAGCCTTTATATTAGCCTAAAGGGGCCAGTTGCCCAGCCCCTTAAAGTGTTTTTATTATGCTAGTGCATCACGTGTGACTTCATCGGCAGACATTTCGCCAAGTCCATCAACATCCATCAACACTGCCCATACACGTACCTTACCTGCGGTAGATACTGTTGTAGCAGCTTGGATCAATACATCAACTGTGTCTGATGTTGTGACCAAGATTGGAGTTGCAGTGTTTGCTAGTGTTGCATAATCACCTGCAGAAGCAGAGTCAAAAGCAAAACCATCAACAAACGCATCAACGTCACCACCTGTGATACCAAGATCAAGAACTGTACCTGTACCACCTGAAGGTGCTGTAGTACATTCCATACCTGCAGCCATTACCATTGTGTTTGCACCAACAGTAATTGCTTGAATAATATCAGCAGCAGCTAGGGCAGAACCCTTTGCAGTTGCAGCAGCAGCAAGATCAATTTCTTGCTCTACCATATATGGAGAACGTCCACGTGCACTTGAACCGTGTGCGGCAGCGGATAAAGAAGTAACTGTAGCCATTGTTTATCCCTCCCTATTAGCGCAAGTTGTATAGCGCATTAACCAACGCTTCTGGGCGTAGGATTTTGCGACCGTATAGATGCATACCACGAACAATGTCTGCAAATGAGTCAGGGTCACGATATGTTTCTGTCTTATTGATCTGCTCTGCAGTTGCAACGGCTGAGTCATGACCACCTACGATAACACCGTAGTTAGTTGCATTTGACGCTGCGTTTGTTGCAGGACCAGAACCAATTGTTGGTAGGTTGTTTGAAACGTAAACACGGAAACCATGTAGGTTGTTCAACACAAGACCGTTGCGAAGTCCACCTGACTCACCGAAGTCTGCGTTTAGAAGACGTGAATCTTCGTCACGTAGAATTTCCATGAATACTGGGTCAACTACAAGCCACCGTCCAGATGTGTCAACGTTCTGTTGGTCTAGTTTACGAGCCATACGTGCAATCATTTGCAATGGGTTTGCTTCACCTGCTGTTGAAGGTGTAGCTGTTGCACCACCAGTACGTGGTAGCAATGCAATAGATTGCGCTGCTGTGCCTCCGTTAAAGTCAGAAGCATCCAACTTCATTGAAGCAAGCAGTTCGTCAGAACCTGCAGTTGTTACAGCTTTAGAACCGTTTACAGTTGTGTTAACTGTATCTGGGTTGCCGTGAATTGCAGATTGTTTATAACCTGACAGATAACCAAGAACGTCTTGGTCAAACTGATCCGCTAGGCGATATGCCGCACGGTCAGATGCAAGGCTTTGGAAATTGACGTGGCTGTGAGCCTCTTCAATATCGTCTACCTTGAAAGCAAAATAGTTTGCTTTGTCAATGGTCAATGAGAAATCCTCATCGTCCAAATCTTGTGGCGTGATTGTAGTACCACGATCATACGCCTTAACAGTGATCTCAGGTTCTTTAATGATTTTGACTGAATCGCCCATGTTTGCGATTTCACCAAAATAATCTGAGTTTGTCACTGCTTCAACAACAGATGCCTTGCGGAATGCAAGTTGCACCTGTTTGGAATAGATTACTGGACTAAAATTACCATTGGGTAAATTGCCGTAACCTGATGCTGTTGAAAATGCCATAACATTTCTCCTTAAAGCATAAACAGATGCTAAACACACAGAGTACTATATAGGAGGCTAGACATCGTAGGGTGCGTAGTTTATAACACTTGGCCTTTGTGTTACAGCTACGGGCCATGAATTACTAGGTAAGTCCGTAAGGTCTGTTGTTTGCGTGGGGAATATAGATTACACAGGTATTCCATTACTGGGGCTGCATAACCTAGTATATATATAGTTATATCATAAATAACTATAATGTCAATACTTTTTACCTAGCTGAACCAGATAAATCGTAAATAAAGTTTCCAGTGCGAATAGCTTCCATAATGTTATCGGCATTACGTTCGTATTCTTGTGGAGACATTTTCTGTACCTCAGATTCTCGAATAGCATTTCCCATAGCATCGGATTGAGGTTTGCTACGTTCATTCCGTGTACCCACAGAACGTGCAGCATCTTTTGATGAAGCAGACTTTTTAGTTGTAATATTACGGTCTGCTTTATACAAATCAATTGCTCGTGCAGCAGAACGTGCATCTGCATCATTTTCATAAAGAGCATCTTGAACCCACTTAGGTTGTTCTTCTGCCCATTCATGGAAGTCATCACTGTCACGAATAGTACCAAAATCTGGATGCAGCTTTAGTAGTTCTACTTCCGCTTTTTCACGTGCTGCATTTGCTTTCATTTCGTCGATTTCACGAACACGATCTTCAAGACCTTGTGACTGTTCTTTTGCTTTTTTAATTGCAATAGTTTCAACGATAGCAGCTACATCTGGATACTTAGTTGCCCAAGCTTCAATGTCTTCATCAGACTTTGGTAGTTTAATCTCACTCTTAGTTGCTTGATTCAGTTGTGTTTCAAGAGCTTTAATACGATCTTCGTATTCTTTTTCTTTTTGTTGTTGATGTCTACGTAGATCACCGTAACGTTTCTTAAAACTTTTTTCTTCAGCATTAGCAGGTTCAGCTTCTTGTGGTTCTTGCTCCACCGCTTCACCTTTTTGTTCAGCTATAAGCTGCTCTAATTCCTCTTCTTCTTTTTTTAATCGTTCTTCATTTGTGTATTTACGATTAGCAAAAGCTACTTTCTTTTGAGGCTGCATTTCTTCAGCCATAATTGTGTCTGACATTTTGTCTTCCTTACTGGGGCCACCGTAGCCTGTTGGTAGGGGGATGGGTAGGCCAGTCATATTAGTGTTTGTAGTTAGGTACACTAAACCTATTCGTCTCTCCAATTAGGATTATAATTATCTGTACCCCAACCTGAAGCCTCTTTAATAGCTTTAGTTGCGGCTTTACTTGCTTCTGATTGTGCTTTAATTGCTGCACCCCAATTTGGATCATCAGTACTTGTAGAGTTTACTGCTTGAGTTGCTGATACCCAATCATCCGCTGCAGATTTTGCTGCCGCAGTTTTTTCACTTTGTGTTTTTGGTTTAGATTCTGTTTGTGCTTCTTGAGTTGATCCCATGCCAAAATCAGTATCATCTACACTTTGATCTCTACGACCTCCTGCTAATGATGCTGTTAAACCAAGAAGATTTCCTTCAGAATCAGTTGCTTGAATACCTGCTTGTCCATCAAAACCAAGCAAGTCTCCTAACCAAGTATCACCAAAGTTTCCTTGTTGACCCGCAACAAGTTTTCCAGTTTTATCATCATAAGATTTAAGATTTTCATATAGACTTTTTTCTCCACCAAATATGCTTTTCTTACGCATGTGTCCACTAATATCTACACCTCTTTGTTTAGCTACTTCAAGCATATCATTATATTTTGCAACCATTGCTGTTCCAAACACAGCACTAGGCAATATACCTAAAGATGCACTTAATGCACTACCTACAGTAGTTAAAGTTTTCATTTGATCTAAAGACTTTTTAAATTCAGTTTTATCCATCTTTAAAAGTTCTTCTAAAGACTTGCCTGTTTTGTCTTGTGCTTTAGTTAATTTAAACGGAGTTTTACTATTGTCTTTAGCCGCTTCTGTTACTTGAGTAGTTTCTACAGACGTAGATTCAAGATCATCTGTTTGTGATTCATAATCTTCAAGAGGAATAAATCCTTCAGGAATATCTGTTATAGGATTGCCTTGATAAAAATTAATTACTTTGCGTTCCCCTGTTTCAGGATTAATGTATTCTTTTGTTGTGTATACATCTTCAACAGTATCAAAGAATTTGTTTTCTGTTGATGCAGTACTTACACCCGAAGAAGTATTAACAGCAGTTTGCGTTGCTGTAGTTTTAGGTGCTAGGCTACCATCATCAAAGGGTGTTGTTTGATTTGTTACAAACTTAGGAATATATCCACCTGCAGGAGAAGGTGCAGGAGTAGGCGGAGCTACAGAACTAGGTGGTGGTGTATATGTTGAAGTAGTTTGTTGCCCTTGATAAATAGAAGGTTGATAACCCATAATGCCAGTAGCAGATGGGACATACGTACCTGCCTGTGCATGTACTATACCACCTTGCGCCATTTCACGAGGTTCATCTTCCATAGGTTCTGCACCTACAATAATAAGATCAGCAGGACCAAAAGGAACATCATCATCTAATGTAGCTTCGTCAGAGTTTCCCATCTGCCCCATAGCTTCCATTTTCTTTAGGCCAAACTTAGCTTCATCACGAAGCTGCATTATTTTTTCTAATCCATGATAACGTACAACATCAGCAGGTAGGACAAACTCACCCTCACTTAGCATAGCAGGAATATCATCACGTACTTCTTTTTTAGTACTTCCAGTAGGAACATCGTTCCCTGATTCTTCGTCTACCATGCCACCTTCATCTTTAAGGCCACCGTCTTCAAAGAGTTCCATTTGTTCTTCCATAGTAATTTCCTTACTGAGATTTTAATACTTCGTCACGTAATAGTTTTAGTCTACGCAATTGATAGATAGCACCTTGTGCTCTATACACCGCAATAGGCTCACTAGTTTGTTCCATAGTACGATGTTGTTGTGTTATAATAAAGTCTAAGTATTCTTCAAACTTAGACCATTGGGCTTGGTTGCTGACCAGCCCCTTGAGCTTGCTGAGGTGCTCCTTGTCCTGCATTACCACTAAATCCTTGTTCTTGTGGTGTCGGTGCTTGTCCTACACCAATATTTCCACCACCTGCTCCTGATGTATCCATTAGGTTTGCACCTGCTGGACCACCTTGTTGTGCTTGCTGTTCTTGCTGGAACTGTTTCATTAGTTCAGCTTGAATTGCAGCCTCATTCATATTGTTGGTAACTTGTTCGGGGTCAAGATCAAGAGACTTTGCAATCTCACGAATAATATATTGAAACTTAGCAAAGGGTGCAAGTGCAGGGTTAGATGATACTTGCAAGAATTGCATAAGTCGTTGGCTACGTACTTCATTAGCCATAAGTGACTCTGTTCCACGTGCTTTAACTTCTAGGTCACCTTTAATTTCAGGATCAAAGTCAAACTGCATATTAAAACGGAACAGTCCTTCACCTAGTGGGCGAAGTAAATAATCATCTACGTTTTTAATAACATTCTTAATAGTACCACTCGCAGCACCCATTAACATACTAATACCACTAGCAGTACGACCTACACCCATAACACCTGTCTGTCCATGTGCAAAGGAAGGAAAACCTGTCGATTCATCTGCAAGCACTCGTGCCTTGTCAAACAATTGTAAGTTCTCACCTGCAACATTAGGAAACTTAGTACCAAAGATAGCTTGTCCTGGGGCACCACCTTGTCTACGGAATACTTTTCCTGGGTATACCGATAGGTCTTGGCCTGGGACTAGGTTAGTTTCATCTACCTCAATCAAAAGGTTACCAGATAATACTGCATTGTCAACAGCCATTCGCATGAAACCATTCATCAATGTTTGAGTGTCGTCCATGTTTTCGGCAATACCTACGCCAAAGAATGAATATGGATTTAGTTCATATGGTGCTGCCATGTAAGGAATACGAGCAGGTTTGAATGGGTTAAGTACCATACGCAATAGTTTGTTGTTACAAATCCAAACGTTTGCTTGTAATTCATCTACGTCTTGTAGCTCACGAGGAATATCTACTCCTTGATCAAGTAACATTTCTACGTCTACCATGCCCCAATACTCTAAGACTTCAAAACGTTCAATGCCATGCTCTGGTGCGTAATCTGCTAGATCATCTTCCCAATATTCTTTATCATAGTTTTCTCCCATAGCAATTGCTTCATCAATAACTTGACTACGGAAGTATGGACGTTTTTTTAAACTACGCATTTGTGAACGAGATAGCTTATGACGTTCAACTACATACTGCGCTTCATCCATATTGTTAGCATCTGGGTCTGGATAAAAGTTCCATACAGATACATGAGATACTTGTGGAATAGTTTTAAACGTAGGCTCATACTCGCCTGTTTCATCATTCCAATTAGGATATTCTTTGTCTACAGCGAATGGACCTTTCATAACACCAGTGCCAAACAGTGCCATTTCGAATGCTGTACTACGTAAGTGTTTAGATGCAGATGATTCATCAAGTTGATCTTGAATTTTCTTTTGCATTTTTTTAGCTGCAATCATAGCAGGACTAAACGTAACAGATGTAGGTGTACCACCAACACCTTCTTTAACACCGTCTACAGGTTCTAGTTTTTCACGTAGTTGAGGGTTAAGTAACTCTTCTAACGTTTTAGATGTAGCTCCTGCAGGAATCTCTCTGCCATCACCCTTAAAACCATAAGGTGATACTGGATCAGTTCTTTTGTCTTCTTGTAACTCTTTAGGAACTGCAGGATCAAACGTGACATTTTCGACTACTCCATCTGGTAATTCTGTTGGGTCAACGGTTAAAGGAAAATTATTTTTAGCAAACAATACATCTACAATTTGCCCATAAGCAGCTAGTGTTTTTGTTTTAGTAACTTTAATAAAGACACGAGACTTTTCAGCTTCAGTAAATTGTACTTCTGGCCCATATATACCACGATAGTTACGATAAGATCGCAGCCAACGTTCTTCATCTTGACGACGATAGTCTTCTGCACGATGATAGCGTTCCATAATAAATGGAATAATTTTAGATGTATCTGCATCTTCTTGTGTTGAGTCATCTGTATCCTCAAGAATTACAGCATCATCCTCAATAAATACTTCGTTATCTTCTGCCATTTATTTTTCCTTAATAACCAAACGTTGAGTCTGCTACTCTCATACCCATTGATCGTGTTGCATGTGGATCATAATCAAATATACTAAACCTTGGTCTTGACATTATACCATAACGTAAAGCATCATACAAGTGGTCTTCTGAGTGTGTGTCAATATCCTCTGGATTCTTTTTGTCCAGTGGTATAGCAGGTAACTGTGCTACCATATTAGTACAAGTGTTAAAGAATACTAGTCTGGGGTTTTCTGTAAACTCGTCTACTTGTAAACGTCTATGTATTTCGTTCTTACCTGCTACACGTGAACCTTTAGAACGATCTGATGGCCTCCAACGGCATCCACGACTAATCATCTGTTCAGCAAGACTAGGGCCAGTATCACCACGCTTATGCCACAGAGAAGAGTCAAGAACTCCATACTTAATGTTTCCATCTTCTGCCTCTAGGTCTAAGACCATATCGGCAAGGTCTGTTGCGAGTACTTTACTGACGTACAATTCTCTATATACAATAAGTTGCTCATCAGGCGCAACGGCAAACCACACAACAGCACTATGAGAACCATATCCATAATCGCAAGCCCTAAACTTAACCCAATTGTTTGGTATTTTAAATGGTTCAATCACATGTACATTACGATCAAACTCAGTGAAGGCTGCACCTTCTTTAATATCCCAATCACCTTCTAATAACTGTCTACGTTGTTGTTCAGGCAACGATAGTAGCATTGCCTCATAGTCACCTTGTGTACTTAGGTAAGGATTGTCTGAAAGACGTGCAGGTATAAACCTACGTTTGAACAAAGGTTTTCCTGCCTTTGCGTGTCCTGCAGGATATTTAAGCTCTTCACCTGTTTCAATATCCGTTGCATTAAAAGCCTTTCCATGTGGTGATGGGTCAATAAACATTTTCTTAACCCAATGATGACCTCTACCTCCAGGGTTTGTAGTTGCCCTCATAAAGATAGGTAAATCTGGTGCAGTGGACCGTAGACGAGATCGCATATAGTTCCATGCAAACGGGGTAGCCCATTGTGTCAACTCGTCAAAGCCTATCCAGCTAAATGCTAGACCTTGGTAACGGAGAACGTCATCTTCCCTGTCTAGGTAGGACATCCACAACCTCGCACCAGAGGGCGCAGTCCACTGCATCTTTCTTTCTGACCACTTAATTCCAGGCCATATCTTAGGGTACATTTCTTGAGACTTAAATATAAGTTCCCTAAGTTCTTCTGTAGTATGACGAAGCAGCAATCCTGAAAAAGCAGGATGCCCCATGTAACGTAAAGGGTCAGCTAACATGGCATATGATTTACCACCACCTGCGCTGCCGCCATATAAAACTTCACGTTCACCTGCAGCAAGAAACTCTGTTTGTGGTCCTGCGTTAGGTTTAAAGATTACGTTGTGTTGTTCCTCAATAGGAATCTCATCAACTATCTTTGCGGGTTCAGGCTTTGGCTTCGCTGTAGTCCGTTTCCTCGTAGTCCTCGTCGGCTTTGGCTCCGAGTCTTGTACGTTCAATTTCTTCCGCTTTGGCGATTGCCTTTTTCGCATAGTCTGCCCATCGGCGTAAGCTTGCAGCTTTGTTTTTTCGTTGTCGCTCATTTTCCAACCGTTTCCGTAATCCTACGTGAGATATATCTCGACCTGTATTTCGTGTTAGCCAGTTAGCTACTTCACGATATGAATACTGTTTAAGATACTTTTGTGCCTGTTCGAGCATATTAAGTTCATGTTCAATAGGTAAAAGTACATCAGGATCATCGGGGTCTACTTCGTAGCCAAATGGAATGGTCCTAGATATACGAGGAATAGGAACCCATTCATTGTTTTCTTTTATGTCAGTTGGTTGGGGTAACTTCCATTGTTTTAATGGTTTAGTCATCGTCATCCATTTGTTTTGGTGGCATTAGCATTACTCCACCTTTAGCTTCTACTTGCATTTTTTCTGTTTTAACTAGGCCAGTACGATCTAGTAGTTCTTTTGCTGCTGACATCTTATCACGAATACCTAGTTCCGTAGGATCGTACAAAGCACCTACCATAGCCATTGCAGCTTTAGGTGCATTACGTGCCATGTAAGCAGATGTAGCATCTAATATTTCTTCTTTTAAAGAGTTAATGATCTCAGTAGATGAAGTAGCATCCGAATACCCTGCAATCTTTTTTGCAGCTACAATGTCGCCACCCGCTTCATCAAATAAAACTGCAAGTAGTTTCTGTTGTTTTTCTGTTAATGCTCGTGTCATTTTAACTCTTTCTTCTAAACAATGCAAGCACAAAGTTTGATAATGCTTGACCTATTTGTGTCGGGGTAGGAAGTAACCATCCTAGTAATAAAAGTATCATTACCCAAGGTGGAATGTTTTGATTACTTATCCAAAGTTTTTCTACTGGACCTGCTTCTACTTCTTTTGTTTCTGTAACGATGTCACGTCCTGCGTTATTAGTTTCTTCTTCTTCGTAAGTAACTACAGCTTGTTTGTTCTCTTTACCTAACTGTGTATTAGCAGCAACATTAGTTCCACCTGATGGAATAAAAGAAGTTAAACCACAACTAGATAATAATAGAGTCAGGACTAACCATCGCATTACATCATCTCAAAATGTGGGCCATCAATAAATGGTCTACGACCTTGTGATCTACGTAGGTCAATATAATCATTCATTGCGTTTTCTGCAGTGTCTTCATAAAAACGAATGTCACCTTCTGACCAAGCTGCACCCCATTTTACTGGTACTTCTAGTTCGTCTGCTGCACGTGCCATAGCATCACAGATGTTATCATAAACATTAATTTCCCATATAACCTCAGAACCATCATATGCTACAAGGTCTACGGCATGTGAGTATCCATCTTCTTGAATAAGATGTTTAGACTTCATTGTTTGTGAACGTCCAGATGCTACAAGCTTTTCTTGTTCCTCTATTGTACGTACACCGTAAGTTACACCAAAGTCTACGTCAGTTATTTCAATAGCACGTTTAACAACTGCTACTAGATCAGGATGTACACCATCTAATTTATTTAATGATCGTTGTGAAAGTTTAAACATTATCGCATATCCTTACTCATTGCCACTTTGTTGCCCATAGGCTTACCCGCCATATAAGCTGTAGCTCCCATATACGCAGCAACTACACCAGTCTGTGCAATATAAAATAGCCCTAGCAAATCTGCTAGAGCACTTACACGTGAGTCTGACATAAATGGAGTAAACAAAAATACAGTAAAGATAATCATCATGCCCATAGCTACCCAAGCCATAAACTTTTGTGATTCAGCTTTTTCTTCACGTAGCTCTATTTCAAGCATACGTTCTTTCATTGCTACTTCTTCTGCGGTGATAACGCCATCACCATCTACGTCAAAATCAACTACCATTACGTCCTCCGAAAACGTGCAGCCGTTTTAGCTGCGCCTTTAGGTTGCTGAGAAAACTGCTTACCTGCTGCAGTATCTTTTCTTTTCTTTGCTGTACTAGCTGCATACTGCGAACTAGACATGTTTTTAATTGCTGCTTCAGGTAAGTAACGTTCTCCTGTAGCTTTTGGGCCTTGAGTCGAAGGTTTACCACTTTTAGTTCTCCACTTCTGTCGAGTCCATTTATCTAAGCTTTGTTGTGATTTTGCTTTAGCCATTTGACATTAACCATGCAAAGAATATGATACCACCTATACCACAAAGTACTAATAAACCTGATATAGTCCAAGTTATAATTGCTTCTTGTAACTCAGCCTTACGATATTCATGTTCTCTTTTTTGCTTACGTATCTTAGCTTCAATGCGTACTAGTTCATCCCAAGCTGATGGACCCATTGTAAAACTAATATAGTCTTTTAACTCACTACGCATTTGCTCTGCTTTACGTTTAGCTGCAAACACTTCCATTGCTTCAGCTTCAACAGAGCCGCCCATAGATTTCCACCAAGGGGGATTGTTTACTTGTTTCTCAGCTTGACCTAAGTCAGCCATATGTCCTGCCCACTGTGTTAGTTGACTAGACATGTCCTGTAAGTCCTTGCCTATTGCAAAGCCTTTTTTAAGTGCGTTGAAGGCGACAGTGGCCCCACTGATAATTGTCACTGGGTCCATACCGCCCTCTTAGCTCTTATATCCACCACCTGCAGATTTGTACTGCTTGGCTAACATTTGGGCTTTACGTGCAGACCATTGACCTGCGCCGCCACCCTTAGTACCTGCTTTAATCTTGTTAAACAAGTTTTTACGCATGGTTGGTTTTGTGTAGTTCCCAGCCGAGTTTACTGTAGACGTACTCCCGCCAACAGACATTTTTTTCTTT
>Ga0208162_1001188_pt1 | contig 13926 bp, 19 predicted proteins | sample CB_VirMetaG_4_FD_184539 | JGI IMG/M metagenome (GOLD analysis project Ga0208162, IMG submission 184539) | Freshwater to marine saline gradient viral communities from Chesapeake Bay - CB_1508_1M Viral MetaG (SPAdes) (version 4) | ecosystem: Environmental > Aquatic > Marine > Coastal | place: USA... | reverse complement strand
AATTCAATGGATTGGTGATGATCACCGCTAACGAACCCATCCAGACCACTGATCCAACATCTGGTTTGGCTCGTCGTCGCCTTACGATTCCTTTTGATCGTCCATTTAAAGGTAGTGCAGCAGAACAAAAAACACTCATTGATATGGATGACAACGGTAACCCGTTTGGCATCTTTGCTTCAATGTTGCCAGGTTTGGTGAACTGGTTGCTGGATATGCCTGAAGGTGAGATGCGTGAATACCTGATGGAGACCAGTGCTAAAGTGCCGTTCTTTGCACGTCATCATCGGGAACAAATCCTTAAGTCCAATCAGATCATGGATTGGATGGAACATTGTTTGGTGTTTGCTCCAGGGGTATCTGCTTCTATTGGGTTGGCAAAGTATGCGGCACAAGGTTCTTCTAATACCTATGCACATGCCGATAGCTGGTTGTACGCAAGTTACTGTGAGTTCACTCGGTCATCAAACAGCAACCTGTTGGGACGTAGTCGTTTTGAAACACTGTTAATGGACGTATGTGTGCATCAGTTGAATCTAAATGTCTACAAAAAGAAAGAAACGCGTGGCCTAAGGGTAATTAATGTTTCATGCCGTACGTCAGATCCAATGTACAAAGATTATCCATCCATTGTTGAAGTTGGTTTGAATAAGGAAAAATGGAAAGAGCAATATGGAGATGTTCTAGAAAACAAAAAGGATGAGACAATAGATATACAAGAAGAAAACTTTTAAGCAGATGGGTAACGGTAATCACCTCATCTTGGATCTTTATGGCTGCGATCCAGATATCTTAGATGATTATGCAGAGCTTCAAGATGCTCTTGAAACCGCATTACTGATGTCCAATGCAAAGATTCTTCAGATTATTGGCGAAAAATTTAGACCGTATGGCGTAACGTTACTTGCATTGTTGAGTGAGTCTCATGCGTCTATTCATACGTGGCCAGAAATTGGTTACTGCGCCATCGATCTATATACCTGCGGCAAGGATACCGATAATGAAAAAGCTGAACGTTACCTACGAAATAAGCTAATGGCTGGTCAATTTGAAAAAAAAGAAATTGTACGGTCTACAACTCCGGCTGTTTCTGTATAGTTAGAGCAGTCACATATCATCTAAATGGACAAAAAACCAAAGATTCTTTGGTGTGGTGACATCGTCGCCATGACCGGATTTGCACGTGTAACAGAAAATGTACTCAGCAGAATTCGAGATAATTTTGAAATTGTTGTACTAGGAAACAACTGGTGGGGTGACCCAAATCCCTTGCAGGAATTTTATAAAATGTATCCGTCTTCCAATAGGTACCAACAGGCACCCTTTGGTGAAGAACGCATTCGTGAGGTAGTCGAAAAAGAAAATCCTGACGTTGTGTTCACGATCAACGATATGTGGATTATCAACGAGCAGTACAAACGTATTCAAGACTTGCATCAGCAAAAGAAATTTAAATTTGTTGGGTACGCCCCAATGGATTCGTATGGTTGGATTGGTGGCCTGGCTGATACTGCCAACGATTGGGACGCCATTATTTCATATACGGAATTTGGTGCGCGTGAATTTATTCAAGGTGGTATCAAGAAACCAATTGCTGTTATTCCCCACGGTGTGACCCCTGGACAATTTTATCCAGAAGACAAGATTGAGGCACGCAAAAAACTAGGCCTGAAGGAGGATCTGTTTATTGTTTTTAACGGTAACCGTAACCAGTTCCGCAAACGTATTGACATCACGATTAAAGCCTTTGCTCAATTTGCAGTTGATAAACCAGAAGCTCAGCTTTATTTGCATATGGGTTTAAAAGATCAAGGCTGGGATGTAATGCCTTTGTTTGCCAGGGAAATGGTGCGTCAGGGACTTGATCCAAACAATCGGATCATCATGACCACGCAAACTCCTCATCCCCCGAACGTACCCGTGGATATGTTGAACACCATCTACAACGCTGTTGATGTAGGTGTTAATACTTGCAAAGGAGAGGGCTGGGGACTTGTCAGCCATGAGCATGCGGCCTGTCGTGTTGCTCAGGTAGTGCCAGATCACACGTCATGTAAAGAGATCTTTGAGGGGTACGGAAAGCTCATTCGGTGCGACCACATCGACGTAGACACCAACTACGCACGTGAGATGCCCTGCCCCTCCAGTGACCACCTGACGGAGATCCTTAACGAGCTGTACGAGGACCGTAGCCTGCTCCAGGCGACCGCTGATGCCTGTTATGAACGTGCTACCGACCCTCAGTTCGATTGGGATACGGTTGCCTCCCAGTTCGGTGGCATCTTTGAGGACGTGATGAATGAGGTGAATCACTCAGTGGAAGAGGAGACACCAGTAGCAAAGAAAAAAAAGAAGAAAAACAAAAAGTAAGTTAAAACAAGATTAATAAGCCCCGCCGAAAGGTGGGGTTTTTTATTGACTTTTGGTTTGTTTGTACCAGGGAGCAGGGAGTATTCTTGATTTTGGCTAGAAGTTGGGCCTGTGCAGAGAATGCGCAGTGAACAGAGAATACCTATGTCGCATACCTAACGTAGACGTAGATTACACAAAAAAGTATTCTTGATTTTTTGAAACAAACTTTACAATGCCTGATAACGATAGTGTTGTGGCTGAGATGGTAGGTGGGGAGTGGGATGCAGGGGAGGGTAATACAATTGAACTGTAGGGGCGTCTCAGGGTGAGTCTCAATAATTCAAGAATAGACGTGCATTTGTGTTATGTGTACTATCTTTGTACTATCAAAAACGGTTAAATAACACAAATCTTCCTGGGTTCTTGATTATTTAAGACTCGAAATAAGACCGTCCCTCAGATCCCTTGCTATCACTACGATCTCAGCAGCCTTCAAAAAATCAAGAATACTTTTTATGTAATCTAGGTTTTATATAGAAAAAATCTAACCTATTCTTGCATCAACATGCATTCTCTGATAATCTGCTCTCAGCACTCAAATTCAAGTTTATGCCTCGTCCAGCTAAACCCATGCCTCCCCTCTGGCGCATCAAGGAAATGTTTACCATAACCGACCAGTACCCCTCAGGCCTTATGTGGGCTGCAGACATCAAGGGATACTCGGCTGGAGACCCAGCAGGTAGGCTGCACCCCCGTAGCGGCTTCTATAAGGTCTTCATTGACGGCACCGAGTACCTGGCGCACAGAATCGTCTACTACATGAGGACAGGCCGCTCACCAGACAACCATGCGGTAGAGCACCTGCCATCCAATCGAGACAAAGACAACCGCCGCGAGTTAAAGGTCATTTACTCCAACGGAAATGTTAAGAAAGGTGTACACATCTTGGAGCCGATGGAGCGCAAAATGCGTTCGCAGCCGGATGAACCTTTTGTTTTTATCCAGGACATCAGCGTTCTCAGCGATGAAGAGCTAAATGAGAAAGGTTATTACCGAGGCTTTCCCTGCGCTTTTGGTCACACCATACGGAATACCAAAGAACACTGGTGCTATCACTGCATCATGCGCATTAAATCAAGATTATGTGGCCTTGATATCAACTACATGAATATCCACTACAAAAGCAAAGCTTATGCATTTTGGAAAAAAGTTGACATCGGCCAATCAAATGAATGCTGGAACATAAAGACAAAAGGTAAACTCAGTCCCAGGAGGATTTGCTTCCCCTCCTACAGATCTGAATTCAGTACACAAAAAGCAGAACTTGTCACGCCACACAAAATTGCCTACCAAACTACGTGGGGCGATATCGGTTCAAACATTGTTACGCACACGTGCAAAAACAAATGGTGTTGCAATCCACTGCACCTTCAGTCTCGTTGGAACCAGGGATATCCGCCCGATGCAGTAATGCCGTTTGTGTTGGAGTTTGATCCAAAAAAACTTATGGCTGTGGGCAGGGCAAAACGTCTAAACAGAGAAGATGAACTTTTGCAAACAATTTACAAGAAAACAATTATCAGTCCATATGAAGTTGAAGCAAGAGAGCAAAGTAAAACCCAAGTAAAATAAAGAAAAGAACATAAGAATAATGAGTCGAAATAGCACTTCTCAACGTCATCGCACAGCAAGTAATCCTCTGGTACTAGGAAAATTTAGTCAAACTACAATCAGATACCTAAGTGGAAGCTTGGGTCCATTGAACCAGGTTGTTGGGCGTGCTGATACTGCCACGCAGTCTAATGGCGGTTTTGGTGGAGGTACTTACAATCACTGGTTCCAGGTTGACCTTGTCACGCCTGCATGGATTATTGCTGCAAAAGGCCCGCCGCGACCTAAGTATATCCAAGTATCTGCATATGACATCAACAGGAATCCAATCCAAGGCTGTGGTATTTTTGATGCCGATTCAGTAAGAATTAACGGTCAGAATGGTTTGTATTTCCCGTATTTAGACACAATTATGTCTGCGGGTTCAGATCTTTACAACACATATAATCGTCATCGCCTGGACAGAGGTGATGAACGTTACTTCCCACTGGAGGCTGGGTCATATTTAATTTGCGTTTCTTCTACACGCAACGAAAGAATTGACTACACAATGGCATTGGTGGTTGAGTTTCAACCGGATGAGGTCATCATTGCGTTGGAAGATGATGAACGTGCGTATTTATTGAAAGAAACTGCAATTGACCTTAGCAAGACGATTAACGTAATTACTCCGATTTCTGTTAATACAATCATTTCTCCTAGCGCAGATGCTCCCAACGGTTTTACTGAATTAACGTGTACAATAAACTCTGGTGTTACCGTTACCATTCTTGACGGATCTACTTGGTTAATTGGTGAGCAAATTCCTTCTGAACAAACGCCTTCTTTTTCTGTGTTAGCAGAACCAGGTAATGAGTTGTATTTTGATACCATTCATGATCATTCAATAGCTGAGTGGCGTGAAGCATGGGAACGTGATTTCCAGCAGACAGAGCCGTTTCCTGAGTTATTAGTTGCGTTTACCAATCGTTCATGATGTATGAATACGATAAAACGAACCAAAAAAGTAAAGACGGTATTTCTTTCTCAAGGTTTAATATTGAAGATAAGATTGTTGCCATGGTTCCATACAAAGGATGGCTATATATGGCTAGCAAGTATGGCGGTGGGAAAAAGTATAAGACAAATCAACGATTGGATGAACAGGAGAAAAAATGGCAGAGTCCGTCAATTGGATACATCTTTGACCGGTAAGTTCGGCGTGAAACCCCAAGCTATTGCAATGCGTCAAGTACGTAAATGGATTGAAGAATTGCCTGATGGTGATGCTATTTGTTTAAGATGTGAGTCAGCAAAAGCCAACAAACAATTTAACATATGGCAAAAATGGTTTAGAAAAAATGAAGATTCTTCTTGGGTAATATCAGAAGAACATATGTCATTTTACTATTACAAAAACAAGGTTTAGAATTGAAGTAAACCTACAGGTTACCTATGGACAAACTTAACCAAATTGTGGAGTTTGCACTGGCACTTCACGCCGCTGCATCAATCGTTGTTGCTGCTACCCCCACCCCTAAAGACGATCACATCCTTGGCAAGATCTACAAAGTAATTGAGTTCTTTGCTCTGGCTATTGGTAAGGCTAAGCAGAAGTGATCAGCTAACAGGCTGGTACCACCAAACACAACCATTCTGTTCTTCAATTGCTTTACGTAAGGCATAAGCCTCATCCTTTGACAGGGTGAGGCATTTCCTTTCGTCTTTCAATTCATAACAGACATTTACATTAATGTCTGGATTTTTCTTTACTTTCATTGCTTGACGGCTAGGTACCAACCAGTTGACTTCCCTTCCACTTCCCAACGGCGTAACCAATTCTTGCGGTTGTATTTTACCTTAACACCACGTTTGGCTTCGGTAGAAACGTAACCACCATTAACAAGGTCAGCTTCACCGTAGGGATCATTCATGATAATGTGATCCTTATTAAATCCAATGCAGCATGTCCAGTGCCCACCGCCTTTTGGTGCATTAGCAGATCCGTAATGCAACCAGCCAACCGCAACAGGATGGCATTCTTTGATTTGATTTTCAAGTAATTTTGTATCCCCCTTGGTACCAAACCACGCTGTCAGTCCCAGGTGTTGTAAAGCTTTGATTTGAGCTGTTGCTTCTGTGCTGTCACCAAACTTTGCACGGATTTTATTGTATTCATCATCTGTATCAACCAAGCCGTAGTAGGCAGCAATCATTGCACAGCTAGATGAAAAACATTCTCGATAGCCATAACCGCTTTGGTTGTCAAGTTGATAAAAATACGGAACGTTTAGAATTTTTCCATCGGGGGGATTAGCTTTGCATTCACGATCCATGATCTGCATTAACTTATCTGCATAATAAGGATCCGTTGCGTAACCTTTTTTTACAAGAAGCTTGGCACACTCATTCCGATTTGAGGCACGATTAACACCCTGGTACCCATCAAAATCTTTGTACCAGCGATTAACTAGGTACAGTACACAGGAATAAATGTCTGGAAAATTAATAAATCCATCTTTAATAGTTACCCATTGCCCATCGATATATTCTTGGGTATCAACTACGGTTCCACCCTTACTTTTTAATCCAAAGTAGTTGTGTTTACCCGAGGTATGTTTGCCCCATCCCGATTCAAGTGCCCATTGTGCAGCAACAACTTCTGGGAACTTTGCGCCAGCGTCAGACGCAGCTTGCCGGATCCCATTCCATGTGTTTTGATATACAGGCTTGGGATCTACAGCAGAACGATAAAGATCAGCAAATCCATCAAGCTGTTCTTTGGTCAGTTGCTCTTGTAAATAATTCCAAGCAGCAAGTTGATGGGGCAGTTCTTTGTAGTACTTTGCTGCATCAGTAAGCTTGATTGTCATTTTAAAAAGTATAGTGTTATTTAAATTATAACTTCTTCCGGCACGACAGGCCATTCGATCTCCCAGGGGAAACCAAGCTGGTCTGTGATGTCACGCAGCTCTTGGCGGTAGGTAGCCCAGACTGCAGCGTCAATAGGAGCATCGCTGAGTTGTGTCCAATCGCAGGCGCTAAGTAGGTCGTTGCGTTGTTGACGCACTTCAGCGGACTTACGCTCAAGGCGTTCTGCAATCTCCTCCGCGCTGGCAGGGCTAACTTGCCATGTCATCACCCATTCGCCATTTTCCAGCGTGGGATTGGTTTGATTGCAGTTTTCTATGGCTGGATTAAATGCTGGTGCAGGGCGGTCTTTCACTGGAAAGACGTTCCAATCTGCGAGCATCTCCTCCGATGGGTTACGAGGGAAGCTGGTGTTGTGATTGTCGCGTTGCAAATCGCCGATTGAATAGGGAAATTTCTCAACGGTCTGATTGGGAGCGAGGACGTACATAATCAGAAGAAAAGGTGAATGTTTCGCAAATTAAAGAGCAAATTTGCGGAAGGCACGAACGTATTGGCCGTCCGACTTGCCGGCGCCCCCCTGGATGCCATTAAGGAACGCTATTAACCACGCATCCGAGGAGTTGATCTCCGTGGATGACCAGTGAGGGCTAAAGCCTGTCGTATTAAATTCTTCTGCGCCACCACTTTGAAATGCAGCAACACTTGTCTGCGCTGGATCTCCTGCCGTATAATTCGAGCCACGTTGCGGTACGGCGTAGGGATTTCCGCCGAAATTAGTGTCGTTGCTTGTAGTGGTTGGCTTCAAATTGTAATAAGCAATCTCAATCTCATACTGCGCAGGTAGATACCAATCACTATATCCACCAATACTCAAGCCCGCACAGTAATTAGCGGCGGGATGACTGGCATCAGCCATATTGGCAGTGTTAGCAGCACCATCATATGTGCTACTAGTGCCAGAAGTGCTAGTGGTTGATGTCTTCCATTGCAACGGTGATTCTCCGTTATAACCAGAAGCCGCAGGCGCAACAATTAGTCCATGCGTGGCATTGCCGTCAGCAGTGTGACTAATCAAGCCAGCAAAATATCCCCCCTCATAAAATTCACCAATTTCAGGCAATCCACCCCCAGCTCCTGCAGAGCCCATAAACATTGCGCGTGTAGTGGGATCCATGATCAGTCTCCTTAGGTGGTGTAATCAACAAGCGCAGCACCGCGCCATGTCGTGCCGTTATTATTGGTGACAAACATAAACAAGTGCGTTTTTGTATCTGTCAAACTCGGTGCCGTATCATCAGGCCATTCGACAGACGCAGGCCATGTAATGGCAGTACTTGTCCCAGTCACATCAACTTCAAGCGTAAAGGAGTATACCGTGCCACTGGTCGGGATGCTGCTAAAGGTAAAGGTCGAATTACTTGAGATTGATTTTGTGAAGTAATTTCCCGTACTGCAATCAACATCAAGAGCTGCAACAGCTTCTGATGCCTGCTCAAAGGGACCATTTAAGCTGACGCCAGTTGCGGTTACAGTGCCAAATGAACCTGTATTTCCAGTAACAGTCGTTCCTGAAACCGTAACAAAATTTGCTGTAGTACCTGTAACTGTAGTTCCTGTAACGGTAGTAAATCCTGCTGTGTTGCCTGTAACCGTGCCAAATGAACCTGCAGTACCAGTAACGGTTGCTCCAGAAACCGTGGTACCACCCTGAATAATGTTTCCAAAAATTGTATCAGTAACAGTAATGTTACCACTAAAAGTGGGATTTTGAACTAAACCAGAGACTGAGACAGTGGTATCGCTACCGCCATTGGTAAAGGTAATTGAATCAACTTTTAATTCACCGTAGGCCATGTTTTTAATCCTTTTCTTTTTATTTTACTTTATTTATCACGGTAATATTACCAAAGGTCCTTGAATAATAAAACCACCGGTTCCACCTGACACAACACCAGAGCATACAATTGCAGCAGTATTACCTGATGGTGTGGTAATTGCGAGTGTACTGCCTGTTATATCTGTAAAGTTAACAATCTCTCCAGTGATTGTTGATCCAGAAACATTAACAAAATTTGCGGTAGTTCCAGTAACAGTAGTTCCTGTTACAGTTGTAAATCCTGCGGTGTTACCTGTTAATGTTCCAAATTGACCGGCATCTCCAGTAACAGTTGATCCAGAAACCAGTGTGGTTCCTATGATGTTTACTCCAGTCAGAGATGTCGTATTGACAGTCGTACCTGTAATAGTTTGACCGCTGATGTCACCTGTAACACTAATGTCAGACGCAAAATAACTTTGTCCTGAGACAAAAAGACCAGATAAAACGGTAAAGTTACCACTAATTGTCTGGTCACCGCCAAACGATAAATTGTTTGCAAATAAATTTACAAAGTTACCAGATGTAAAGTTTGCAGTCGTACCTGTAATAGTTTGACCGCTGATGTCACCGGTAACACTAACACCAGATGCAAAATAACTTTGTCCTGAGACAAACAATCCAGATATAACGGTAAAATCACCGCTTACCGTTTGACTACCGCCAAACGATAGATTGTTTGCAAGTAAATCTACAAAGTTACCAGATGTAAAGTTTGCAGTCGTACCTGTAATAGTTTCTCCCGAAAGCTCAGAGGTAAAGACACCGGTTACACCTGTTATTACCGAGCCCAAAACACTGGTTCCGGTAACCGTTGTTCCAGTGACCGTAGTAAAACCTGCCGTATTTCCGGTAATTGTTGTGAATTGAGCTAAATCACCAGTAACTGTTGAGCCAGAAACTTGAGATGTAAATACGCCAGATACACCAGTTAACTCAGTAAAGCTACCGGTGTCTCCTGTGACAACTAAACCGGAAAGCTCTGTAGTGAATAAACCACTTACAGCTTCTAGTACATCAAATTCTCCAAGGGTTCCTCTAACAAAAGCACCGGAAATATTTGTAAAACCAGTAATGTTGTAGGCATTAAGATTTGTAAAGTTACCCGTTGATCCGGTTACGGTTGCCCCAGATAAAACAGATGTATAGACGCCAGAAATACCTGTAATATTTATTGCAGAAACATTATCACCAGTAATTGTTGCCCCAGAAATCCTTGATGTGAATGTTCCTGAAACACCGGTAAGGTTGGATGCCTGAATCGTAGTTCCTGTAATTGTTACCCCGGAAACTTGAGATGTAAATACACCAGATTGACCAGTAATTTGAGTAAATTGCGCAGTACTGCCAGTAATTGTGGTACCAGATAAGGTACCTGTAATTTGAACACCGGAGCTAAAATAACCAGAGCCTTCTACAGACAGGTCACCAGATACAGGTAAATTTCCTGTTACTGCATAACTGCCTGCAACAATAGTGTCAAATGTGCCGGTAGTAAAATTGGCATTTGTTCCCGTAACAGTTTCACCTGAAAGACTTGAGGTGAAAATTCCAGAAACTCCTGTAATGTTAGAAAACTGTCCTGTGTCTCCTGTAACAGTTAAACCACTGATAGTTCCTAAAGTTTCTAAATTATTTTGTACAAATACACCACTGAAGGTTGCGAGGTCTGACGCTGTAATCGTGGTAACGTTTGTTGTACCAGCAACCGTAAGGTTGCCATTAATAATTACGTCATCCGAGCTGGATACGTAATACTGGTTTAAGTAGTCCCTGAAACCAGAAAAAGTAATTTTCTTATTACGTAAAACGGGGTCAACTTCAAAGACGTGAACCAGAGTCAATAGATCTGACTCATCAATAGTCGTACCCGCTATCTCTGGAAATTCAGAAATCCTTCTATTGGTAGCCACCTATTTTAACCGTGCAGTCCTACGTTTTATTATAGGACTGCCAATTCACTTCATCTTAATTTCAATTCTAGGCAAAAGACTTGTCGCTACGTTCCAGGTGTACTGAATTCCTGTTACAATACCGCAAGAAAGCAAAATGATTAACAAAAGTTCAGCAACGGTAAGGTTGCGCCTTACATAAACAACTTTTGGTTTCTGTTGGGGGTATGACTGTTGTTGTGCTGCAACCATGCGGACAGCGCGTTCTTTGGCAATAGCTTTCATTTGTGCTAGGGTTTCAGGGTTGATCTGAGGTTGTTCTGGCATAAAATCAGGTGTTTGGTTCGTCGGTAACGACTGACTCATTGGGACTTGTTCTTCCATGGTTGCAAAAATCTTTTCTACAGATTAGCATTTCAAAAAACAAAATGGTTGTGCAATACGGAATTCGTAAAGGTTTAGAAGACATAGCTTATGAGCTTAAGGGCATCCGTGATGTGATGCTGGCAATATGGCAGGTAAAATATGGCGAGGCTGATGTTGATTGTTTAAATCCTGATGCATATGCAGATGAATATATTTCTACTGAGGAGTGCGCCAGGAGATTGGGCGTATCCGATCAAACGTTAAGGAACTGGATGTCAATTGGCAAAAAAGATCCAACAAAAGGATGGGTTGAAGGTCTTCATTACGTCAACGTATCTCCAGTGCAAGGCAAAAAAGCTGTATTACGTGTCCCCTGGAACAACCTTGTTAGATCTTTTTCCAAAAATGAGGAGTTCAAGCCGTCAGATTACAGGAAAAAACGCAGCAACATGTATGCATTAAGGGGATTCCAGAAGCAAAGTTAATGTCATATAGATTTAACGAAATCGATATTGATGCAATCAATAGTGAAAACTATAGGAACCTGCTGCCAAAAACAATAGCAAATCAAGTTTCTGTATTTCTTCCTCCCAGTGGCTCATTTGATGACGCCTGTCTTTACAGATACTTAAAAAACTTAAAAGATTACGAAAGAGAGGACGAGAACTCAAGCATGACATTGGCAAACAGGTTACGGTTAGCATTTCAAGACATGAAGCCAGATACAATTTGTGGTAAATTTCCGAACGTTGAATTGCCAATGAAAAGAAGGCTGCGTTGTGTTGCCGAATATTTGATCCGGGCGGGAGAATTTGATAAAGTGCGAGATGATAATGGTAAATTAATTAAAAAAAGAGGTGTGCTGGGCAAAATGGTTGTCATGTACAAACCAACGCCTAAGCTGATGGAATCATTAGTAAAACAAAACTTGTTAAAAAATGAGCCGTAGAGAAAAATTAATTGCATCCGTCATTGGTCCTGAGCTGGATGAGACCAAAGCAAAAATGCTGGATGCAACGTTAAAGCTTATTCTTGGCGACATGGGTGAGCAATACTCTAAATTCTGGGCTGCAGAAGGACCAGGGGTCTTGTGCCTTCAACCGGATTGCGGGCGCTCAGTATTTTTCATGACACTTGAGGAGCTGCATTCTGCCAAGGAATCTTGCGAGTCAGAAGGTAATGATGATCTTGCCGAAAGTTTTAGGCGCATTCTTCAAGCAGCGCAGAAGATCAATCCAGAAGAAAAAGCTGGTTACATCATTAATGATTCCCAGGGCATTCGTTATTTGGAAATAGACTATAACAAAGTTTCAGAAAAGTAATGTCTGCAGTTGGTTCGTATAAACATAAAGAAGATAGTGAGCTGATAACCAACTATGATTTGGTAGCTGCTGCTCATGGCATCATGGGTGGTATTGAACTTGATGTAGCAAGTTCCAAGATTGCAAATGATTATGTAGAAGCGGAAGCTTTTTACACACCATCTGATGATGCATTAAATGAAACTGAGTGGTTTGGAAATGTTTATTTATTTCCACCGGCAGGAACTTACTACTGGAACGAACGGCAAGAAAAGTGGAGAATGACTCGTGGTACGTCTCCGACTTTAACTTCATCTCATGATGTATGGTTCAGAAGACTGTACAGAGAGTGGTATAAGCAAAACATTCGACAAGCGGTATTTTTTAGCAACTGCCCTGACATGGTTCGTTACGATCAGAGGATTTTTAATTTTCCGATTTGCTTCCTAAGGACTGCACCGATTCTCATGCGTAACAGCAGTAACGGTGTCAAGCCACACAAAACGTGCACTTCCATAGTTGTCTACCTGCCACCAATTGACAATTCGACACAAAAAATTCAAGATTTTATCCACCTTTACGAAGAAAAAGGTCGCATTGTCTGCTAAATTCAATATACTGATTTGAAGCAAATGAGTCTGCTCGCTGACTGGGAAATCAAAGAATTGGCATTAAATCATGGGATGATTCAACCCTTTGTAGATAAAGTTGTAAGAAAAGAAGGAGATAAAAAAGTTTTAAGTTATGGTCTTGGTTCCTATGGTTACGACATTCGTTTGTCGCCTAAGCAGTGTCTGATTTTTGGCCGTACTCAATCTGGTGATTGTGATCCGAAGGATTTTAATTCTGATATTCTTGTTCCTTCTGAATTACTTGAAGACGAAAAGGGTAAGTACTTTATCTTGCCACCTTATGGATATTGCCTTGGTGTAGCAGAAGAGTATCTTGACCTTCCTGGAGACGTGACTGTAGTTGCAGTTGGTAAATCAACTTATGCAAGGTCCGGAATTCTGGTGAATATCACTCCAGCGGAAAGCAAGTGGCGAGGACACTTGACACTTGAAATTAGTAATTGTACTGGTTTGTTTAATCGAATCTATGCTGATGAGGGTATTTGTCAGTTGCTTTTTTATCGTGGCAAACCTTGTGAAACTAGCTATGAAGATCGTAAGGGCAAGTATCAATCTCAACCCCACGAAATCGTATTTTCTAAAGTTTAATTAACTGAAAGATCTACCGAAACTTGGCTGTGGTTTCCTGGCGTAACTTGTTCCACCTGCGCCAGGATCACCATAATTTGCGCTGCGTTGACTAGGTAATTCCATACCAGCAATCGCTGCTTTGCCAATAGGTGTACGACCTCTAATTGTTGGTTCGTCAATACTTGCTCTTTGTTTATATGCACCAGCAGCCTTGGCTGATCGCATAAAACGTGCGACACGATCTTGTTTACGATTTACTGATTCAGCAGAAACCCTATCTTCTTCATCAACACGACGAAGATCAGTGTCATATGCCTGTTCTGGATTTAGATCAGTAAGCTCGGCCCCTGAAGTACCAGGGAGCCGCCGATCATCTTCTGTGGGGCTGAATAAGTTGGCCATAGTATTATTGTAAGAGAAGTAAATCAAGTATTCACATAAAAGTTATGGATGTCGCTGGATTTTTAGACGGT
>Ga0208162_1001184_pt1 | contig 13947 bp, 15 predicted proteins | sample CB_VirMetaG_4_FD_184539 | JGI IMG/M metagenome (GOLD analysis project Ga0208162, IMG submission 184539) | Freshwater to marine saline gradient viral communities from Chesapeake Bay - CB_1508_1M Viral MetaG (SPAdes) (version 4) | ecosystem: Environmental > Aquatic > Marine > Coastal | place: USA... | reverse complement strand
AGAAGACATTGATTTCATTGAAGAAGTGTGGGAGAGCTGCCCGCCTGAAGTGTACGCCAAGAGTTTCTTTGATCAGTGTGCCAAAGAGATTGGTTACCACGCAGTCAAAGAAGGTCTTGACTTTACGCTTCCGCCTATCAATTCTACTGGTGATAGTTCACGTGTTCTAATGGGAGCCCGTGATAGCGAGACGGGTGAGATTGAATTCTGATCTGATTTTAAGCTAGAATGGCCAGGCCCATAAAGCCTGGCCTTTTTTATGTCAAGTTACAACAGCGAAATCCTAAAGGCATTAAAGAAAAATGGTTGGGTTTTTAAAAGGAGAGGAAGTAATCACGATATTTATAGTAATGGAACGAATGACATTACAATTCCAAGAGGTACAAAAATGTATAGCAGAAGTTATAAAACAATATTAAAACAAGTGAAAGGAGATCTTACACCTTATTCAAGGTCAAGTCACATTATTCGTTACTCGCGTCCTTGAAAAAATTCAGGATACTTATTTGTGTCGAAAGTAGTTTTGCATTCTAATTCAGCAACCCGCATACACAATCCTTTAATCAAACCTTGTCGATGCGCTGCCAGTTTAGCTAATGCATTAATGATTTCTCTTAACTCTTTTGGGTTGTCAATTTTTTCACATGATTGAACAATCTTTGCTGTAAAAAATTTATCTTCTAAACTTTCTTGAAAGTCTTCTGGTTTGAATGCAACTTCAATGACCTTGAACTCTTCCATTGTTAACTCATGTTTATTAAACTTTAACTTAAGTTTGCTTACCGTCAACAGCTTGCTATACTATGGATGTTCTTGATCAAAGGCTGTGGCATCAAAAACATTCAGTGGTGGTAAGTACATTGAATCCAAGCCAAAGCGCACCAGCATTGGCCACGGCAAGCGTAAGCGCGGGTCTTTTAAGGTCCGTGGCGAAAAGCTGTATCGTGGTCAAGGCAAATGACCGATCGCTCACGTCGCAGAATGTCTTCTAACACCAGTGGTTCTAGTTCCGGTATCGGATTTTCAGGGCTTTTAACTGTTCTTTTTATTGGCCTTAAGCTAACAGGATTTATTAATTGGCCTTGGGTTTGGGTTCTTTCACCAATCTGGATTAATTTTCTTATTGTTTTTGTCTTCTTTTTTATTGTAGGAATTATTTACTTTCTTACTAAGAGATAAATATGTTTTACTTGCTTTTTGTTTGATAGTTTTTATTGACTTCTTGACCCGGAATGTCATTAAACTTGTCCTTTGCACACCATCAACCACCAACACATGTCAGAATCAGTTGATACCCTCATTTTAAATGAGGGTCAGAAACTTGTTTATGGACGACGTAGAATCATTGATACCTTATATAAGGAAAGTGAAAAGTATCATTCCATTCAAGCAACAGACATTTCATCTGTATCCCTTATTGAAGATTTAGTTTGTTGCCAGGTGGAAGACACACAACTGTTCATTAAACGTTCAGATGTAGTCAAAAATTTCTGGGCGCATCGGACTCGTACACCCTCTTACTTTGATTACAAGGTTTGGTCTCAAGCCATTGCTAAGGGGCCGTGGCAGGGCATCCCTGTAGCAGCACTGGACTATGGCACCAGCTCCGTAACCACTGCACTGGAGCCCCTGCTTGGACGTGTGCCACGCATCTCCACTGATAAGGACGGTGTGCAGCGTCTTTATTTTGTGATGCCAGATGATCAGATGTGTAGCTGTGATTCATGGTCCAATATGAATGACAATCGTAAAGAATTGGAAGTTGAGTTTGAGCAGTTTACTGATATTAAATTTGTTCCAATTTGTAAACATTTACAGTGGTATGAATCTAACATCGCTCTTCACACTTTGAGTTTTCATGCAAGGCAAAAACAACGCGAAGAATACAATTCTCGCATTTGTATGTACCACTTTGACCACCGTCGGGGTAATCTTTTATATCGAATTACTAATGACGGAATTAAAGCCAATGCTCAATGGTTACCAGTTTCAGGATGGAAAGAAAAGCCTGTGTATGACAACAATGGAATGCCAACAGGAGAATGTTGGAATGTATTGACCAGTGCTTTAAATCAAGATCCACCTTATCAATTGCATCAGTATTCTCAAGCTGTTGCTGGCATCATGAATGCTCAGCGTTCTAAATAAGTTTTATCTTTTTTGCACACTCAATTACTTTTTATCATGACTTATCTTTGGTCTACTATTGTTTGCACTAAAAAAGAAAATCTTTGGGTATTTGATGAAGAATTTCGAGATGGTACATCTGTTGTTGATGAACCTTTAATGCACGAAGCAACTGCTTTGATTGATAAAGTTATTGCTAATAAGTATGATTATATTCCCGATAAGATTGTAATTACTTATTCTGAAGACTCTTACTTGGAAGAAACAGCTGAAGTAATTCTTGATTGGGAATCAGATTGTGGTGAAGCAAGTTACTATCGAGACCGAGTTAGTAATGATAGGGTTTGGTTATGTCCTGTGCTTCAACGAATGGATTGTTTTGATGGGAAAAAACCTAAAACATTTTACGTTTACATTGACGACTATAGCATGTTTTATAATTAAATGTATTGAGGAAATGTTATGCCTTATTCTCTTGAGCCAGGATCAAACCCATTTGATGATGAAGTTTGGCAAAACTTATATCCTGCGCCAGGGGAAGGTCGAAATATCGGTGGCATTAACAATTTAATTGCTGATGCTACCCAGCAAGTTCAAGATTTAGATGATAATCCTGGGTTTGAAGGCGATGAGGTTGATGCTATTCCTGAATACTTAGTTAATGAGTATAGAAGTCTTAGAGATAGATACGATGCGGCTCATCTTAGTCCAGAAGATCTTGAAAATATTGACAATACTCTGCATAATATTGAACAAAACTTTCCACTTATTGGTGAACGTTTAACTAGAGATGAAAGGCTAAGAGTTCTTTCTTCTAGATCCTCTAGTCCTTCAGTAAGAAATATTCGCAGACCTTCTGTAACACCTGAATTTGGGATTAATTTAGAAGAACAAAGTGAACCAATTAATATATTTGGCTTAGATGCAGAAACTAACAAAAAAAGATTTTCTCCTAAATCTTTATTAAAGAATACTGTTTCAAGAATTACTAAATCTGCACCTGTTCAAAATGCTAAAGATTTTTCTAAAACATTTACAGAAAACTTAAGAACATCTTTAAATCTTGATGCTCCTGTTTATGATAAGTCTCAGTTCCCTGTTGGTTCTAATCCAAATCTTTCTAAATTAATGTTACTCCAGGAGGAAGGAGGGGAGAAATATTCACCTACCATGGGCACAACAGTCAGCTATGATCCTTCTTGGGGAGAAAAACAAAGTCTTTCGTTTGCGGGGCCAGCTGGCTACCAAGATCTTAGAAGTCTTAAAAAAATAGAAATTCCTAATGTAAAACGGAGGTTAGCAGAAGATGAACAAGAGCTTTATGCTCGTAATAAAATTGCACAGTTAAAAGCTGAAGGGATTGATGTAGATATTTCTGATGTTATTAACCCTGAAAATTACAAAGTTAGTAGAATGTCGTATATTAAGGATCCTAGAGAAGATGCTGAAATAAGAAGGCATATTGCGAATCAAAAAATGGAATTAGACGGATTAATAAGTAATGTTAATAAAATGGAAAATCCTTTTTATCCAGATTTTCTAAAGTATCAATTGGGTTCTCGTATTGAAACAACTCCAGTTGGTGCAACAATTACACAAAAACCTATAGGCGGAGCTGCTGAGGTAAATAAACAAGGTAGAGCTACTGGAGGAAGAGATGTTCTTTTCACAAGAATGTCTAATAACGCCTTAGTAGCTGATCCAATGGGATCTGCATCTGCTGAAAGGTTAGGTCCAGACCAATGGAGAAATATTTATGGTGAAGAAGTTACTTGGAATCCAAGTGCATTAAAAGATCCGGCTTTAAGAACAGCTTTAGGTGTTCTTAAAGGAGCTGATGTTAGCGGTTATCGAGCACCTGAATTTCAACCGCAACCATTGTTTGAAGATTATAATCCAAGTAAAACTCCGATATTTAAAGATTCACCGCAGTTTAAAATGCCAAGGGCTACATTAGCTGCTGGTGTTTCAGCTTTACCTGATGTTATTCCTTCTGCTGAAGTCATTAAGGCAACGGCAAAAGGTGGTCCTCTTGCTGGCATAGGAGAATATGCAAAAGAACAAGTAATGTCAGTCCCTACTTCAGCAGCTGTAGGACTTGGTACCTATCTTGTGCCAGGTGCTTTACCGTTTGTTCCTGGTGTTGCAGCAGGTGTTGCTTTAACAGAGGCAGGGCGATCTCTTCAGGAAGCTAGCCGCCAGTTGACTGGTGAGTCCGCACTAAGTAAAATTCGACAGACCATTGGTACCAAACCAAGGACTGGCTTTGCTACATCAACTCCTCAAGAAACATATCAACGAGCACAACAGCGTGTTAATAATCCGCCACAAATAAAGCCATTGACAAGACCTGTTCCTAAATCCAATCAAATTAATAGACAATCAAGTCCTATGGATGAATTTAAAAGAAAGATGAGATTGGCTGGAGAACGTCGTAATCCGTCAAGAGGAGAGTTTGGTTTAACTGAAACGTTGGACGCAGTACGTGCGCTCTTTGGTCTCTAATTAGTGGGCGTTCATTTTGATGTAAGTCCCATTTGTTGATTCCTTTCATCACACACCATGGCTGACAACGCATCTTTTCTTCAACTTTCTGAATCCATTGGGCATCTTTCTTTTCTTAAAGAACTGCCTAATGTTCCAGAAGATGAGAAGCTTGAACTACAAGAACATTTACAAAATCTTGTGTCCAGGCAAGAGCATAAACTTGATAACATTATCGAATTGCTTAAGCAATGTGATTATCGCATTGAAATGTTAAAGCTTGAGATGGAAGAAATAAAAGAAAACTTGGATGCATGGAAAAAGAACAAGGAGAAACTTGTTAGTATTATTAAGTTTGCTTACCAGCAGGATCTCATTGGTAATAAGTTGACAGGTAATAAGTATCAAGCAACAATTAAAAATACAAAAGGACGACTGGTTGATAACTTTCAAGAGTGGGATGATAATCAAGTTACTGAATATGGTCTTGAAAAAGTAACGACTGTTACACGTATTAAAGATGGCACCATTATTGATGTAAAAGAAGAAAAGCTCCCTGATAAAGATCGTATTCGTGAAGATATTAAGAACAATGAAGGGTCGGTGCCAGCTGTGGCTCAGATTGTTCCTTCTTTCTCTTTTGTTTATGAACGACGTAAGCGTATAACTTCTTAATATTTGTGTGTTGATTTCCTAACCTCCCTTGTCAATAGCGTAAGGGAGGTTATTTTGTGGTTGGACTCTGACATTTTGCTGTGACGAATCTTGCCATGAACCCTGTTGCTCTTGTAACTTCTTCTCTTGATCAAGAAGATTTTAAAGGCTTAGAAAAAAAGATTTGGAGTCTTCCTATTCTTGAAGATGGCAGCATTGAACTTCCTCATGAATTGATTTCAGATGTAGATTGGAAGCCAGGTACTGCTGTTTATTGGTATCAGTTAGATGATAATTGTATTTTGATTAGTGATGAACACAAAGAACCTGAAGGGGCAACTTACTTTGGAACAACAACAGTCGAATTTATTTACGAAGAACTTGGAAAAAATCTTTCTTCAAAAGATGAAAACAAATCTGATAGCGTACCTGTCGAACTCGGAAATAAGTGAAGGTGTGATTAGTAAGCAATTTCATCCCAGTTAATAGCTGCTAATCCTTCTGAACTATTGCTGTCTCCACTTGCAATGATAGATAATTCTGTAAATGTACCTGCAAGACTGTCACGTTCCAGTTGATATTTAAAGATGTCTTCTCGACTCAATTCAACTGGAGCATTTCCTTGTGCAGAACCACTGACGAATCCAGTCTTAATTGTTGTTCCACCGCTAAATCCTGTTGGTGTAATGTTGTACTCGACAGGTGAACCGTTTGGCGCTGTTGTCCAAGTGCCTCCTGTCGTTGTACCACCTAAAACAATTCGCCAGTTGTAATTTACGGTGTTTGATGCGCCAAGAATTGAGAACCTGGTAGGAACAACAATAGCATCAGGCGTAGCAGAACGTAATCGAATTGAAATCAATGGGTAATAGGTACCTGCTGTTGCCATTGAAATAGGAGTTGTTAATGCTGTTGCAATTGAGTTTCCTCTTCCAGATAACCGATAACCTCCTTCTGATAAAATTGTTGAACAAATTTGCTTGAGTGTACTACTTGATGCTGTAGTACCAGTGTTAACAATCTCGTAGCGTATTGGTAGATTTGCTGTTGTGATGTAAGGTGCTGTAACAATATTGGCATGTTGGAATGTATGGCAATGCACAAATTGCCCGTTGTAAACAAATCCCATGCGAACATTACCAACACCAAGCCATTCAATGTCCATCCAAAAGATTTGAGCTGTAGCGGGATTGATTGTAATACCAGAAGGTCCAGTGCCATCAAGCTGATCAACGTTCCAGTTTGATTGGTTTACAACAGTATTAACTACGCTTCCTGAAACAGAGCTACGGCGTACAAAATTTAATTGGGTTCCATTTAGTTCGACGTATAGCCCATTGTTAGCATTAAAATATCCAACACGTTGAAGCAAGTTTTCTTTGCCCTCTTCAAATACAAATGTATTCATGATCAACATGGACTTACCAGGTTGATAAGAAAATACTTTGTAAGTTTCTCGAATTACTTCTGATGCATTGGTAGTATTGACAGTCATGTCAATACAGCCTTCGTCAGAATCAAATAAATAAGTGCCTCCAGATGCAGACGATGCCCAGTCACCATTATCTTGATACCTATGGCTTGAATCAAATAATGTAAAAGGATTGGATACTCTTAACCTACCAAATGCATCGTTGCTGACTGCAGGGGGTGTTGTCGATGGTGATCCTGAAGCAAAAGTGACATTAAGAACTTGACCATCAGGGTTAAGGACTTTAACCACTTCATATCTATTTAGATCATTTTCAATAACGGTAGCCATACTATTTCCAGTCTGTTAGCAGTCTACTTTAACTAAATCAGGGTTTATTGACTTACGCTATTACAGTAGTTTTAACTGGTTCACGTGGTTGACAAGCGTAAGTTCCGTTACAAAGGGACAAAATCTGAGATTCTTGATCCAATTTTTTATAAAGGTTATCAAATTAAGGTTTTGAAGCATGGCAATACAGGGCATACCTTATATTGTTATCCTCATAAAGAAGACTTTGAACCATGTTGGACCATGGATCTTGAAACTGCTAAAAAAGGTGTTCTTTATTGGCAAAAGAATAAAGATAATGTCCTAGAATCAAAGGTACAGTCTACTCATTAATAGTAATAAGGTGGAAGGTTCTAGTAGTAACAGCTTGATGGATGATCTTGCTTGGAGTATTTATGAATACCTCTTGGAAGAATCAACAGAATTTGAAGGTCACTACTTGGTCCTTCTACCTATTACTGCCATTGCAAAAAAATTTGGACGTAATCATAGGACTGTAAGTCGTCGTTTAAATGCACTTAAGGCTGAAGGGCTTATTCGTACTATTATCAAAAAAGATTACGTTGCTCTATATTGGTTGCAACGCCAGGAGGAAGAGGAATGACAACTGACAATCCCAATCAAAATGCTGCATCTGATATTGCTTACCTCCTGGCTTCTTTTACGGACAATGGTCGAAGCCTTCGTTCTTTTATTAGTCATCCTCAAGAGCTAGGGATTACTGTTCTGACCGCAGGTTTACTTGCTAACTCAAAGCTCATGCTTTCTCCAGATGAGGCAGTGAAGTCTAGTTTTGAGATCTATAAGAAGATTCAGAACCACGTCAGTCAGTATCAATCCATGTCTTTTGCGTCCAATGTTGAGAATTGTTTTCAACATCCAGAGGTGAAAGGCGACTGATTTACTGCTACCATCAATAAAGATGGGTTAGTTCTTTGCCAGCATTAGAAGCAGTTGTCGTTCCAACTGAAGTTGTTGAAAAGGATTTAAGTCAAACAAAAGTTTGTAGGAAGTATTTTGGTGGTACTGGATACCACCAATACGTGCAGTATAGATCTCAAGGCGATACTCGACTTACAATTAATGGGTCACGCCATTACAAGACTCCTTATGGTGCTCTTCCATCTGTAACAACTATCCTTTCGGCTACGCAAGGAAATAAAGCATCATTAGAACGTTGGAATAAAAAAAATCCAGGTAAACGTGAAGAAGCTGCTGCTAGGGGTACAGCTGTTCACGCGCGTATGGAACACTACTTGCTAGGACAACGTGAATTTGAGTACAATGAAATTGTTGAACCGTTCTGGGAGGGTCTTCCCGAAAAACTTGATAAATTTGAAGATGTAATCTGGGCGGAGAATCCTGTTGATAATCATTACAGTTGGACAATTGGAGGTGATGGTGTCAGTCGTGTATGGCATCCTGGTGTCAATGAAAATGAAACCTGGGGCTGGGCTGGTGCTCCTGACATCATTGCAACCTACAAAGGGAAAGTCATCCTCGGTGACTTAAAAACAAGTAATGGTTTATACTATGGCAAATGGCCAGGGTCTGAAACTCCTCGTGATGAATATGGGATGAGGCGGGCTGGTTTTATTAAATATCAAAAGTGTTGTATGCAATTAGCGGCATACCACATGGCAATCGAGGAGACCATTAGTATTAAACCAGATGTTCATATGATTCTTGTAGCAACAGAAATGCGTACTCAAACCTTTGCTATTCAGGGACGTACAATTCAGAAGTATAAAGAGAAGTGGCTTGAAGCAGTTAAAAAATATTACACTGAATTTCATAACAAAACTGAAATTGATATGGAAGCTGTTGATGGAGATAAAGACATTAAGAGATAAGTCTGTTCCCTTTACATTATCTTTAAGTCCCTGCTCTAATCTTGGTTTACTCCTAAAGTTCAGTCAGGGTATCCTGTCTATACCTGTCCCGTACCTGTCGTTATAACTTCGTGGCAATTGCAACCCCTGATCCCATTCCACCTCGGAAGCCTTTGAATCCAGGTCAAATTGACATCTCTTACATTCCTACTGATTGGCCTTTGACACCTTTGTCAGGTAAAAAGGCTTACACTCCAGGGTGGACTAAAAATCCTTTTACACTTTCAGAAATTCAAGCTGAATTAGAAGAGGGTCGCGCCACTGGAGTTGGTTTACTTTGTGGTCAGTTTTGTAATGAATATGGTTTACTCTTTATTGATATTGATGGCGAAGAAGCAATTCCTGAAATTGAAAAGTTAGGTGGTGGTCCTATTGATTCAATCTTCCCTCGCACGCTAACAATTACTAGCGGTAAACCAGGGAAGTTAAGGATGTTGTTTCGCATCCCTGCTTCTAACATTGAACGTTTACCCGATAAAGCAACAATTAAAATTGATAAATTACCATGGGAAATCCTTTGGCGTTCACGTCAAGGTGCCATCATGGGTGCCCATCCTGATACAGATGGATACCGCACAACAAATCATGGTGGTTTTGAATACGCTAAGAAACTTCCTGACATTCCTGAATGGCTTTATAAAGCAATTTCTAATAGCTATCCTTCATCAAAATATAAACGTCGAAATAATGAAGTCTCTCACTATGTAGCTCAAAATATTACAATTGCTTATGATGAAGATAGTGTTTATAGAAAAGAGCAATATTTAGAAGAAGCTTGTGAATACCTTTCTCATCTTGACTTAAAGCGTGCTGATGATTACGAAGAATGGCTCACTGTTGGAATGTCCCTTCACCAGGTAGCAGAAGAGCTTTTACCTGCTTGGGTTGAATGGTCCTCTCAATCAGAATCTTTTGAAGCTGGTGTCTGTGAACAAAAATGGACATCATTTGAACGGATGCCAGGTGGTCCGAATCCTCCTGATGGACGTGGCCTTAAAACATTAAGGGCCATGGCAAAAGAAGATGGTTGGGTTGATCTTGGTGGTTACACTGCTCTTTCTTTTGACGATATTAACAATCGTGTAGAACAACAACTACTGAGTTCAAATCAAGATTTTGATCCTAGTAATCTTGATTCCATTATTGCAGCAATTCAAAATCAAACAGATGATGAATCCAATTTAAACGGAGAGTTTGATGCTGATTTTGCGGTCGAACAAGCATTAATGCTTGATTCAAATTCTTTTTTGGGTGGACAACGTGGCGGAAAATCAAAAAGTGGTAAGGTTAGAAATCCACCTTCTTCTGAAATTGCTGCATACTTAGCTGACCTTCTTGGTAATTTAGGTTGGAGTTATGATCCACGTTTTGATACCTTTATGTTTTATATGGAAAAACGTGGGTATTGGCGGCGTGAAGAATATCGTAAAGAGTTTCAACATACCGTACAAAATACTCTTGCAAATGGTGTTAATTTGACACCAGCCGGTTTTACTAATAATCTTGTTAGTGATGTAACAGAACTAATTAAAGAGAACATTTCTCGTGTTCATTGGAATGATTCAACAGATAAAATTGTTTTTCTTAATGGTGTTCTCGAAGTTTCAACTGGTGAGTTCCTCGAACATAATCGTGAAGACTACATTACTTGGGGACTGGATTTTAATTACAATCCTACAATTGATCCTGGTCCTATTACAGAATGGATTTATAGAACACAATATGATGATGAAGCTAGGGTTCAGGTTCTAAGAGCCTGGTTACGCGCCTGTCTTGTTGCCCAAGGTCATGAGCTTCAGCGTTTCCTTGAGATTGTTGGGCCAGGAGGTCGAGGTAAATCAACCTTTGCTAACCTCTGTTGTGCTTTGGTTGGGTCAGGTAACTACGCCAGCACCTCCCTTAATCAATTAGAGCAATCGCGTTTTGAGCTTTCTTCTATTAAAGGAAAACGTTTAACATTAATTAATGATTCAGAGCGCTATGGTGGCTCTGCTCAGGTGTTTAAGGCCATGACAGGTGGTGATAATTTGCGTTATGAAGAGAAGATGAAAAATATTGGTGAGCCTTTTGTTTATACAGGTATGGTCATGGTTGCTGCAAATGAACCAATTCAAACAACAGATAACACCAGTGGTTTAAGTCGTCGTCGTTTGACAGTTGAATTTAATCGGAGGCTCTACAACAAAAGTTCAGATGCTAAAGATATGATTAAAATTGACTCTGGTCGTATTAGCGGCGTTTGGAAAGATTATTTACCAGGTCTTGTTAACTGGGTGTTGCAAATGGATGAAACGGAAATGCGTCATTATCTTCTTGATACTTATGATGCTGTTCCTGCTCTTCGTAAAGTACGTCATAACATTATGATCAATAGCAACAGTCTTATTGATTGGTTGCAGTCTGAAGTTGTTCTTGATGAAAATAACGTATTATCTGTAGGTAAAAAGATTGTTAACAACAATAAGGAAATGGCTGAACGTTACTTCAATAGTAACTTTCATCTATACCCTAGTTATTGTGAATACTGTGAAGGTACAGGATCAAAGCCAGTGGGACAAAAAAGGTTTATTGCCTTACTTCTTGATTGCTGTAAAAATCAATTATCTCTTAATGGTGTTTATACTTTTACTAAGAATGGACGACCTCTTTTTAAGGGTTTAGCACTTCGTAATTCAGATACTCAGTATAAAGATGCACCTCCTATCTTATCGGAAGATAAAGAACAACAGCCTTAATTAAGAAATAAACTACTGCCTCACTTTGTTAATTTGGTTAGGCTTGATTGGCGTCCTGAACCGGTTCAGTTCGGCCAGTTTAGGGTGAGGGCGCTTGGGTAAACTTTGAACTTGCGTTTTGCTGCTGCCTTTACGCGAGCATAGAGAGCTTTGTCTGTGGGGACGTTTTGCTTCATGTAAACACCTCACTAGCCCCAGCCATCTGGGACAAAGATTTTCTTGCAAATACTGGTCATGGAATTGTTCAAACTATTGCACATAAGGAGGTTCAGATTTATAGGGATGCCCAGCAGGAAGATTGCCAGACAATCCCCACTTATAGGCAAGATACCCCTCAATTTTTTCAATATTACTATCACTTAATCCATCTGCAACTATAATTTCACGAATATGTCCATCAAGATTTCCTTGAATACTTCCCCAATTGTCAGATCTAAATCTTCCACCAATACCAGACCTATTAGTTGCAGCACCGTAGGGAATTGTTCCAGTATCATTACCACTCTTAATTCCAGTCTGCGTTCCATTGCCACGCATAAGTCTAGTATCACTATTTTTTCGATAACCTGCTATGATAAAGTCAGATAGAGTCGTGATTGATGTAGGTGGATTATTGAAAAAAGTAGCCTCACCTGCTGTTCCTATAATTGTAAGTTCTAGTTTGCTTACATCTGTACTAAATTGACGCAGCTGCCATCCTAACCCTTCACCATCATAAGTTGCAAGTGCATTAGACCACGTTTGTCCATTGGGATCATAGTATCTTGCTACGGCTATTACTGCAGGATTCTGAAGATCCCTAAAGGGGTCATTGGTGACTTGCATAATGTCACCACCAGCAATATTTCCGGTAAATTGAACATAGCCAGCACTATTCCACGTCGGCTTTAATGCATCGTTTGATTGTGTGGCATGATTATTGTTGCCACTTTTATCATTCCATTGGTATACTTGATCATCCACACCAGGATTGTCGCGCAAAACAGTGGATGTATCATTAGCATCAAGCCACAAAATTGTAGACATTTCAGCGGGAGTCCAAAGGTCATACGTCACGAACCGATACGGGTTGATGTAGATAATGCTCATTTCTTCTCCCAGGTCAGCGATTCGCGCTCAGTCGTGGTCGGATCATCCGGCAGAAACTGGCCATCCTCGCCGCGAGCCTGAACCACCACCCACAGCTCGCCTGCGTCGTCCATCCATTCTTGCCCCAGGTACTGCGCAGCAGGCCGCACGCCGCCGCCCAGCGCCTCCACAAAAACCTCGGGCAGGTTGCTTGCGATCGCCAGCGCACGCACCTCCTGCAGTAGGTCAGCGCTCACCAGACCCAACCTGCGCAGGCTCAGCCAGGCCGAGCGGAAGTCTGTGACATCACCACCACCGGCAGCGTTGAGCAGCGTCGCAGGCAGGCTCAGAGCCGCCGCAGGGGCTGCCGTGATGCCACCACCTAGAAGCAAGTTGATCTCAGGATGGGCCAGCAAAGAGCGCTTGAATGATCCCCAGTCAGGCTGAGGCACTAGTGGTGGCAACTCGATCAGCTCCCAACCGTGGCGCCATTCCAGCACATCGAGGTCAACAGTCCACCGCTGCTGCACCGTGAAGCCTTCAACGTCATCAGGCCGGGTTTCCTTGACGATCCGCAGCACCAGATAGCGCGGGTCGAGGCCCACCACGGGCTGGTCGTCAGCCCTCGGGTAGCTGAGGATCTGCTGATTGATTGTGTCCCAGAGTGCGAGGTTCATGGCTTCAGCTCCGGGTGACGTAGAGGGTGACCTTCAGGCCAGCGCCTGCGGTGCCGCTGCCTACTTGGTCAATGTCGATCGTGATCTCTGCGTCGTCCGCCAGGGCTGAGTCTGAGATCACCGGAGGGGTTGCTGCCGTCTTGCTCGTTTTCTCTCCGTCATCAATGCTGAGCTTTGTGCTCAAGATTGACGTTCCGGCTTCGTTGATGTCAACGATCAGATCGCTACCCACTGGCGCCGTGGTGACTGTCGCTTTCACTCCGGTCAGCGTGCCAGCAGTTGCCATCGTGAACGTCGCCTTCGCCGTGCCGGTTGTCAGCGCTGTCTCTTCGTCGCTGCAGGTGATGACGTAGATGTCCTCCACAGCAAACCGGGCATCATCGCCAGCGGCCACCGTGCCAGCCGTCGTACCAACATCCAGCGCCGCAGCGTTGCCAAGACTTGTCTCAAGCGCATAACCTGGATGCGGATCCGAAGCCGCTTCGTGTGTGCTAACTGCGCTTGCGGCTGCCCCTGCGGCATCAGCGCCAACGTCTGCCGCGCTTGGC
>Ga0208162_1001181_pt1 | contig 14003 bp, 6 predicted proteins | sample CB_VirMetaG_4_FD_184539 | JGI IMG/M metagenome (GOLD analysis project Ga0208162, IMG submission 184539) | Freshwater to marine saline gradient viral communities from Chesapeake Bay - CB_1508_1M Viral MetaG (SPAdes) (version 4) | ecosystem: Environmental > Aquatic > Marine > Coastal | place: USA... | reverse complement strand
CAACAAAAGGAATCGTTTGCACGAGCTATGGCTATGGAGTATGAATGCAACCAAGGTGACTTCTCTTTCTTTGGTGAACCACAAGGTGAGAATTACTATAACAGCTATAAACCGTTCCATACCTTGCAACGCTAATGCCAGCAATAACACAACAGATCCCTAATTTTCTTGGTGGTGTATCCCGCCAAACTGACGACAAGAAACTACTTAACCAGCTGACTGAGTGTGTTAACGGTTATCCAGATCCTACGTTTGGTCTTTTGAAACGACCTGGCATGAAGCACATCGAAGTGCTGAAAAAGGCTGATGGTACGGCATTTAACAAATCTGAATTGTCAGACGCAGCATGGTTCTTTATTGACCGTGGCGCAGCTGGTTCTTATGTTGGAGCTATCAAAGGCACCGACTTGTATGTTTGGACTGCTGCAGAAGGTACATTCTGTACAGTAACTAACACTGGTACAAGTTATCTAACTGGTACCGGACAGGATGATTACCATTTCCGTAGCATCCAAGACACAACTATCATCACCAACAAAACGGTTACTACTGCTATGCAGGCAGATAATACGTTTGTTGAGAAATCACAAGGCACGCTGAAGCTTATCTCACTGGTCAATGGTTATGTGTATAAGGTAGTTTTGAGGGGTACTGCAAATGGTACTAAACGTACTGCAACTGCAACCGCTCAGAGTAGTGCTACCTTTGATACATTTCTGACCGGTACTCATGCTTCACACGATCTTCTAGGTGCTGTTAAAGCTAAAATTGAAGCACGTCAAACTGCTAATGACGCTGAGTTTGATGGCAAGTGGTACCTAAACTCATACGCTAATAGCATCACTATCCGTAGAACTACAGAGGCTAATGCTGTTGTAGTGGGTCAACAACCAGGTGCTAGTGTTACCTATAAATTCTTTAGTGTTACTGCTACAGGTGGTCCTTCAAACAACTCTATTGAAACGTTTCAAGATGATGTTACTGACATCTCTGAGGTGACTTTAGAATCATTTGATAACCATACTGTTAAGATTTTGAACAGCGATTCTGCAGACGATGATTATTATCTGAAGTTTGTCGCTGCTGATGGTACTGAAGGTAAGGGTTATTGGCAAGAAACCGCTGCAAGAGATGTGTCGCCTGGTCTTGATAATACGACCATGCCCCACGAGTTAGCTAATACTGGACCTACTACCTTTACGTTCGGTCCTATCACCTTTAAGGATCGTCTTACTGGTGATGAGAATACTAACCCTAACCCTTCTTTTGTTGATAAAAAAATTAGTTCTACTTTCTTTTACAGCAATAGATTTGGTATACTAGCTGAAGATAACGTTGTTCTTGGTGTTGCCAACGATAACTTTAACTTCTTTGCTAAGTCTGCACTAACTCAGATTGACTCTGATCCTATTGACCTCAACGCATCTAGTATCCGTCCTGTTAAACTTACTGACGTTTTACCATCACCTCAAGGATTGCTGCTGTTTAGTGAACGTCAGCAGTTCCAGGTGTATGCAACGGATTCTAATGTTCTAACACCTAGCACCTCTGTAATTAAGACGCTATCTAACTATGAGATGGCTACTAATATCAGACCTGTAGATTTTGGTACATCTTCTGCATTTGTCAGTCGAGTACCTGGTTATAGTAAATTGTTTACTATGACCCTACGTGACGTTGAGCAGTCACCAGTAGTTGTTGACATCAGTAAAGCTGTTTTGGAATGGCTTCCTGATACTGTTAATGACCTCACTGTTAGCGCTCCTAACTCTCTGGTCGTTATGATTGATCGTGATACAAAATATCTTTATTTGTATCGCTTCTATAATAATGGCAAAGAAGATCTATTCCAATCCTGGGTTAAATGGGAACTTCCTGTTGATGTACAGGCTGGGCAAATCCTTAATGATGCAGTTACTCTTGTAACGCAGTATGAGGATGAATATGCTATTGGTTCTATTGAGCTGGATGAACTACCGTCTGGTGACATTCTAGCTACTGCTTCTAGCTTCTCTGGTAACGTACCTCTTGACATGGCTACACGTCCTGTAAGTCCAGGTGTCGGTGTTGATGCAGTTGTATATGACACTACAAACGACATCACCAAGATCTATGTACCTTTCACACCTATCGACGATAAGGACGCTGTAATGCTCCTTACCGTGCCTACAGCAGATGATGGTACAGATGCTGAGCTAGACTCAGATCAAGGTTATTGGGCTAAAGGTATTGAACGTATTGAACCTGTAACTGGATACCGTTACTTTGAAGTAAAGGGTAATTTTACAGGTTATGATGATGGTATTGTAGTAGGTTATAGTTATGACCTAGAGGCTACACTGCCTAAGTTCTATTATCAAAGACAAGGGGCAGGAGCTGATTACACCGCCTCACTTACTGTTGCTAGGGTTAAACTTTCTGTTGGTCGTACTGGTGCTATCCAGTTTAAACTAAAAGCAGAGGGTTCTAATGAATGGAAGGATGTACAACATACAGCAGAAGGTGATCGATACCTAGGTGATACTAATCCTGTCGTACAGGAACGGGTGTTCACCCTACCCATCCATCAACGTAATACTAATTTTGAACTTAAAGTGACAAGTGATTTTCCATATCCTGTATCGTTGGTGTCAATGATGTGGGAAGGTAACTATTCCCAACGATTCTATAGGAGGGCTTAATGTTTAATCCAAAAAGTAATAACCTCCTAGACGATCAGCTGGCTTTCTCTGGTCTGGAGATGGGCATTGTAATTACTCCAGCTCTCGCATTGGCTGGTGTTAGTGCTGGTGCCAGTATTTTTGGCGGGATCATGGGTGCTAGTTCTGCATCAAAGCAAAACGCAGCCAATAAAAAAGCATATAAAAAGCAAAAGAAACTTGCCAAGAAACAAGCAGAACTTACTAACGAGTATAACTTAACGTCGTTTTTAGCTGAAAAGAAGGATTACTTTGCTGCTCGCCAGTTTCAATATGAAATGGCGGCTAAGCAGTGGATGTATGATACTGCTATTCAAGACTATCGTTATATTCAAGATTTGAAGGCTTATGGTGCTTCTGTTGAGAACTATGAGCAGCAGATGATGTATAACAACATCGCTTTTCAATCTGCCAGAGATTCTCAACTAGCTTCTTTTAATGAAACATTAGACGCAGCAGCCTTTGAAAAACAAGGGATGATGGTTGAATCTTTGGAGGCTAAAGGTAAAGCATCTTTACAACAGGCTTCTAGAGGTAAAGCGATGCAAGCTCTTGCCGCTAAACAAGGTAGAGACCTTGCTGTCTTGAGTGCTTCATTGACAAGTAGTGCAGAAGAACTTCAGCGTAGTCTTTTTGATGCTGCTCTGCAGAAATATGGTGCTGACATGCAAGCTAAGGCTAATCTTATGGTTATGCCTGAACGTATGCCGCAGCTAATGATGCCTGTAATGGGACCAGCGAAAACATTTATTGAACCTATGAAAGTATCGCCAGGAGCAATCCCACCACCTAAGTATACAAACCCAATGGCACCACTTATTGGCGGTATTGGTGGTGCAGCAAGCGCACTATCAGGTGGTATTAACCCCAAATCTGGTAAATTCTACGGACAAGAATAACTAAACTATGGCACGTAAATTTTCCGGCGCTGCACGCGCCCGAGGTTTCCAACCTATTGATGTAAGTGATGCGAACATCGCTAGAATGCGTGAAAATAATCAACGTATTCTAGACGGTATGCGGGCACGTCGGGAATCGATTCGTCGAAATGATGAACGGCAACTTCAAGCAATGCAAGAAAATGCCGCGTATTCTGCGAAGACCCGTCAACGTGATTACAACATTGGAGCCCAAAATTTAAGAACAGAACGGCAACAGGCTGAGTATGACGCTCAAGCTCGTACACGAGAAATTCAAAATCAACAAGCAGGTATCGATGCTGTTACTTCAGCAGTTTCTAAATTTAGCTCTACGTTGCTTGATTTAGAGAAGAAAAAAATTGCAGCCAAAGAAAAGCAGGATCAAGACCGCGTTTTTGTTGAAAGAGTTTTCGGACCACAAACCATAACCCCCGAGGAAGTATCATTTAAGGATTCACTAGGTGTTGAAACTGAAGCTAGGGTTAGTTTAGAAGGTACACTTCAAATTGCGGAGGCAGAAGGCGCTCCAGCCAATGAAGTATCTAAAGCTAGATTTATAAGCACAGAAGATTCAGCTGCTCGTAGGAGAACATCGTTTCAACTAGATGCTGATCTTGAGTTTGATTCTGTAATTGCAAAAACTCTAGCTGAAAACCCTGAACTAAATACTGATCCAGATAAAGCTTTAGCAGCTCTTCAATTAGCTGCTGCAAACTATGCAAGAGAAAAAGGTTTTTCAACTTCTCAAATAGAACTTTTAGCTCCTGGAGCAAGAGTAATCTATCAAAAAATCCAAACCACTATTACAGGTATCAGAGCTAAAAACACAGAAGAGAATAACACTCGAAGTATAAATAATGCTACTGACATGGCTCTTGCTGATTGGAAAAACCAAGCTGTACCAAGTTTTCTAATTGTTCAAGGTATAGAGGGTAATGAAGCCGCTCATGCGTGGGTTAAAACGCAGGCTATGGCCATGGATGAAAATGGAGATTTTCTCTTAACTGATGCTCAGTGGAGTAGTATTGATGTTTATGGTGATGGTAGAGCTTATTTTGTATTTGGTGAAGAGAAGGGTGCGTTTGAACGACGTGGTGTTGACATTCTAAATGCTAGAGCCGAAGCACGTCGTACATGGCAAAGAAATCAAAACACTACTGAACGCCATGCGTATGAAGAGGAGTCTAAAGCCTGGCACAACCACGTCGTAGTTCAAGGTAACAACACGCCTGAAGATCTTGCTGCTGCTGTTGCTTCCTTTAAAGACGATGTAAAAGGTATCCCTGAATGGCTTAGGAAACTGAGAAGTGCAGGCGGTGCAGGTCAAGGCGAGTATAATACTAATCTGATTACTCAAGCCAGAGATTTTGAAGCTCGTGGTATGCTGAATCCAGACCTTATACAAAAGGTTTACGAACGCGATCCTAAGATTGCAAATGAGTTGCAAGCATCTTATGAAAAACAGGATCCGTTTGCAAAGGACGATATGTACAAAAAATATTACAATAATATTGAAAAATTACCTGTAAAACAAGTCATGGGTGTTGACAACCCGCAACTTGATTCTAATTCTATTAGAGATGCAGGCAAATTGCAAGAAGCTTTTAAACAACTTGTCGAACGAGGTGTGGCAGATGGTGCATCTATTAAAGATGCTGCCTATACTGCTAGTAAAACTATTGAAGAAGGTTTTAAGGTTCAAGGCGGTACTTTCCAGCGTGTCTACAATCCAACTACTGGCTTCTACGAATTTCCTAATTTATATGAAAAGACCGCAAGAGAAATTGCTATTGCTGAAGATGAGGCTAATACAGCGTTTTTAAAAAATTTAGATAAAGGTACACCAAAAAATATATTTTCTAACCCTAATATGATTTTTACTGACGCTCAATTTGACCAGGAACTTGTCAAGATGGCTAGACCTGGTTATAATTTTCATCCCAAACTTTCAATATTGGCTAAAAGAATAAAGGGTTCTGAGATGGAAATTTTGCAAAAAATTGCTGATCTGAAAGGTAGACCACCGATTCTACCTCCGCCATCACTACGGCAAGTTATGGACTACCCACCTGCTGCTAAAGCTCTACTGAACCGCTTCCAAAGCGCTAACCGTAATGCACGCGGTCATGGTCAAGGTATGTCATTCACTGGAACCGGTTGGAATGAGGGTGCTGTACCTGCAAACCTTCGTGAGTTTTATCGCGCTAGTGCAGAACGGCATGGTATCTCACCTGCTGAAAACTCTGCAATGGGTGAGATTGAAAGTAATCATGGTCAGTACAGAGTCAGCTATAACGGTACTTCGTATGGTGTGATGCAGATTAACAGATCTGCTCATCCTGCTTTCTTTGCTCAACATGCTGGTAACCCTAGTGATGAAGCTAACATTGATTACGGTACTGCATATTACGCTAATTTGAAGAAACAATATAATAATGATCCTATTGTTGCAGCAATGGCTTACAACGGCGGTCCTGGTACCTACAACATGTGGCTGGCAGGTCAGACCCCTGATTGGGTAAAAACTGAAGTAGACAGAGCTGAATGGGATCGTATTGTAAATGAAATGTTGAATCATGGTAGGAAGTTTGCTACCGCTCTTTATAAATATAGTGGAGACAAATCCGTCCTACAACATCCGTCTATTCAAAGAAATTAAAAACTATGGAATATGATCCCCTAGAGTCGTTTAGGGTTGATGAAGGCGAGCTTGAGTTGACAGATGAAGCTGCTGCTCAAGCTGCTGCCTATGAAGCTGCTGAAGCTGAAATCCAACAACCCGCTCCTACGGGAGTACAAGAACAGACTCCAGCCCCCGAGGTATCTACGGAACCTCAACCAGAACAACCAACAGGATTACAACCAGTAGAAACTAGCCCTTTTCGGAACGAAGACGGTACACTTGACATCGAAAAACTTAGGCAGTATGGCGCTGAACGTGACTTTGACTTGCCTGCAAGTTTGCTTGATATCGGTACCGACCTCGTAAACTTTGCCCTTAGAAAAGATGTTGTACCTAAACTACCTGAGTTTGAAAACCAGGCTGCTCAGTTTGTAAGAAACATCTCTGCTATTATGCTACCTACGGGAGCAGCAAGTTGGGGTATTAAAGCTCTTACTAAATTCGGTAAGGCGCGTGCTGGCTGGACTATTGGTAACACACCTTTTATGCGTTTTCTTGGTGATCGTACTGCAGAAACACTAGGTAGTCTTGGCGTTGGTGCAATTAGCCGACAATATGCCGAAGACGATAACCTTCTCGGTATGGCTAAAAAGATGCTGCCTCCTCAGTATGATTTTATCCCTGATTCTCTTGCTACACTAGACGGTGAATCTCCTGACGACAAACGTCGCAAGAATATGTTGCAAGATCTTGGTCTAGGCACCGTCCAGGTAATGGCTGGATCACTTGGCAAGATGGCAACATCAATGGGACGTGAAGTTCTCGAACAGGTAAAACTTAACCGTTTAGTAGGTAACTCCAAATCTGCACGAGCATGGCTTGAAGCAAACAAACCAGCTGTAGCCGAAACTCTAGAGGAATCTATTGAGCTTGGCATGGTGCGTCTAGATGATGCTCTTGACGAGGTTGGTGAGTACAATAAGTACCTAAAACCTCAGATGGATGAGCCTTTGAAAGGTGTCCATGACATGTTTGATTACACTGAAGTTGGTGTACGTGAAGTAGATGATTTCGGTATTGTCGCAGCTAGTATTGACCAATCTCGTATCGCCCGCAACCTAGACAGTGTTGATGGTCGTATTGGTAATGTCATCTCAGAACCTGCTATTAAGTATGGTTTGAGTGGTGAAGGTAATGTCGATGATGTTGTCCAGGGGCTTGCTAAACAGCTTAATGCTGCTGGTGATATTGGTATGGAAGGCAATGGTTGGAAAATTAGCTATGCTGACCAAATTGATGATACCCTTGATATTACTGCTGACCTGTTTGATCCTCGTATGAGTCGTGCAGAAGTTGAAGAAATTATTCAACCATTTATCAGTCAAGATGAGACTGGCAAACAAGTATTGAGTGAAGAAGGTTTTGGTGTTATTTCCAAAGCCTTGCGTGGCTTAGGTGACGACATTACATCTATGGATGTAACCCGTGCTCATTCGTTGCTTGCTGGTTCTTTGTCTGGACGTATTGCTGACTTGTCAGAAGGTGCACGTTTGATGGAAGGTACAGCTGCTGTAGAAGCAGCACAAGGAAAGATTATTGACCTGATGAAGTACCTTGTACAGCTGACTGGTTCCGCTGATTACTACAAGAATCGTAAAATTGATCTACTTACATTAGCAAAGAACGGTTTTAAAAACATTCAAGGTTACAACAAAGATACTATTGCTGGTGCTAGTCAGCTAAATAAACAGCTGTTCGATAAAGCAGAAAGGTTTGGTACTACTTTGGCTTCTATTGCTGAAGTTAAGCCGCAGCTTATGAAGCAATTTTTGATGGCTTATGAACTTACTGACGGTAAAATTAGTACAATTAAAGAGCTGAATCAATTTATCTTTGACAAAACTATTAACCTTGGTAAAGCTATTTTTGACCCTAACCCTGAAGTAGATAATAAACTGCTGACTGGTATTTGGTCTAACATCTACGCTTCTTATTTGTCTGCATTTAAGACTCCAATGCAAGCTGTTATTGGTGGTATGGGTGGTCTTATTTCTAAACCTACTACTCATTTTCTTGGTGCTATGATGCACTTGGACTTTAAATCAATGCAGCGTGGTTACTTGGCATACGGTGCCATGAACGACTCCATGAGGCGAGCCTATTCTTATATGGGTCAGATCTATTCTAAAGCTTCTAAAAATGTTGATGACATTGCAGATGTAACTCGTAGGGACTTGCTTCTTAAACAGGAAGACGATATTACACTTCTCAGAGAGATTGCTAAAAGCCGAGAGGCTGAAGGTAATTGGGGTATGTCTTATATTGTTCAGCAAATGGAAGCTTTAAATGCTTTTTCAAAAGACCCTGTTGTTCGATTTGGTCCTAATGGTTTGATTAGTACTGATGGTTTTACCGGTGCTATGACAGCACACTCCGAAGCTTATTTTAAAGCTATGGAGGAAGCTGTTGATGCAGGAACACCTCTTACTAGAAAAGCTTTGAAACCGATAGTTGATAAGCACTACCAAAAGATGTTTGATAGCAATGGTCTAATCAAAGATGAAGCAGCTAAGTGGACTAACAATGAACTGGCGCTGAACCTTGACTCACCGTTAGTTAAGCACATGGATAACTTTGCAAAACATTTTAGTTTTATGAAGCCATTCCTGATGTTCCCAACAAACGGTGCTAACCGCATCACTATGTTTGGTAAGTACGCTCCTTTTGCTCCTTTTCAAAAAGACTACAATGAGCTTGCATTTACGCCTCTTAGACAGCTGCTTGGTAACGAAGAGTTTATCGATAGCATCTTAACTAGCCGTGGTATTGACATTGAAAACATGTCTGCATTGGCTAAGGCTAACCGTGTTACTGACCTTAAGTATGAAGCTATGGGTCGTAAAGTTTTGGGTACAGCAGCTGTTGCAGGTATTTGGGCATTCTTCCAAGATGATCGTATCACTGGTGATGGTCATTACGACAAGGAGACTCAAAACGCTCGTGTCCGCCAGGGTAACTGGAAACCACGTAGTGTTAAAGGTTTAGATGGTAAGCATTATTCTTACGCTTTCCTTGGTCCTATCGCTGACTGGGTTGCAGCTACTGTAAATGCTATTGATAATTTTGATACTCTTGGCGCATCCGGTTTGGAAGACTTTGGACCTAAGCTAGGTTTTGTGCTCAGTGCTTCTATTACTGATAACACTGGCTTGTCTACTATCCGACCGCTGCTTGAAATGCTTAGTGGTAATGATGGTGCTAGAAACCGATTTGCTTCTGGTTTCCTTAACGGTCTCGGACCTTTGGCTGGACAACGCGGTGAATGGAGTAAAGTCTTTACCGATGGTTTGCGTCTCGTAGAAGATGATATGTTTGCCTACATTGGCAACAGAAACCGTTTTGCTGAAGGTATTCTTGGTGTGACTTCTGCTCCTGTTATTTATAGCCCTGTTACTGGTAAAAAGCCTAACAGTTTTGGTTTCTTGCAACGTGCCTGGAACGCATATACTGCTATTCCAATTCATCCAGAATCTTCACCTGAAGAAGAGTTTCTTAACCACGTAGAGTATGATATAAGCACCACGTTTAAAACTAAAGGAGGAGTTAAGATTCCACTTGGAATCCAATCCGAATTGTTTAGACTTATGGGTGAAGACGGTCATTTCCAACGTGGCATTAAAGAAGTCATGAACAGTGTCAAAGACTGGAAGTCTATGGAGTCTTTTGAAAAGATGCGCAGTCAAGGTAAGGAAGTAGATATTAAAAAGTGGCATAACATCCACGCTCGTCTTAGACAATATCAAAAATTTGCGGAGCAGCAGGCTTATCGTAGATTGCAACCTGAAATGCAGTTGCAGTTGATGAATGCTCAAGTAGAGCAGCAGCAAAAAGCTGAAGCACAAACTCTTGGTCAAGACATTCAAGAGTTCCAAGGCAACATGGAACGTAACTAACTATTTTAACTAACTATGGCGTGCTCTGACGTACAAACAATTAAAGCTGGAGACGGGTCAAAGACACAATTCTCTTTTGATTTCCCGTATATTTTTAAATCTGAAATTCACGTTTATTTTTGGAACGTAACTACAAAAGAATACGACGAGAAGCTTACGACAGATGCCACCTACCCTTGGCAGATTACTGATGCCAACCCAACGATCGTAGAGTTTACGGGGACTGCTCCACCTGCCCCGGCTGCTCCTACAGATCCTAACGAACCTACGGTTGACAATATTAAGATCCGTCGAATCACTAAAGTGGACGACATTCGGGCATTGTTCAACCCAGGTTCTGCTATTCGGTCTGATGACCTGAATAAAAACTTTGAACAACTTAGATATGCCATTCAAGAAAGTAACTGTACTGGTATCCCTGATGATGTTGATGATTACCTGAAGACTTATTATTGGAATAACTTTAGCGATACTGTTTATTCCACTGAGACTTGGGACTCTGATGATGATCAGATTGCAACAACTCAAGCAATCGATGCACGCATTGATTCAAAGATTGACTCTGCTCTGACTGTAGATATTATTGGTGCTGATGGTATTAACGTCCAAGACGATACACCTGGTACCGGTCAGATTACAGTTGGTCTTAGTGACAACAGTGTTGACTTTGACAAAATCAAAGATGCTGACCAGATTAAACTTGCTGACCAGGTAGCAGATCCTACTACTGCTGGTACAGACGATAAAGTCTTTACAGCTTCAGCAGCAGTGCGTCGTTTTGAAAACTACTACCAAAACAGTACTCCCACTACAACTGATGGTATTGGTGTTGGTCAAGTTTGGGTTGACCCTGACGATGACTTGACCCTTTCTGTTTGGACTGGTTCTGCCTGGAGTGCTATTACTTCTGGTGGTACCTTTACCAACCAACCAAAGGTTGTCTATGTTGACGCATCGTCTGGCTCTGATGCTAACGATGGTCACCGTATTAGCCGTCCTAAGCAAACCATCAAAGCTGCTGTAAACCAGATCAATGCTGACTCAACCTATGGTGACGGCAGTGTTGTGATTGTGGCAGCTGGTGTGTACCAAGAGGCTGCACCTATCCAGATCCAAAAAAAGAATGTTTCTATTATTGGACAGGCATTGCGTAGCTGTATTGTACACCCAACAGTTGCTACGCAAGGTGATCAGAGCGCAGGTAACCACGCATTGTTCGAGTTGAACAGCGGTTCATTTATTCAGAACCTGACGTTGACTGGCATGAAGGCTGGTAGCTCAGGCACTAACACTGTTGACTCTGTACTTCCTGCTGCTCAAGGTTGGAACTTTGCGTTCTATGCTGGTGCAACTATTACTAAGTCACCTTATATCCAGAACTGCACCAACTTCTCTGACAGTGAAATTGACAACAGCAACCTAAATGCAAACACACCTGCTGGTGGTTTGGCTGGTGACCTTGATTCCGCACCTACTGGTGGTGGCATGTTGGTTGATGGTTCTGTTGTTGCAGCTGCTTCACCGTTGCGTTCAATGGTGGCAGACAGCTACACCCACGTTGGTCTGAACGGACCTGGCATCCTTGTTACTAACAACGGTTATGCTCAGTGTACGTCTAGCTATGCATTCTTTAACAAGTATCACATCAAAACGTTGAATGGTGGTCAGGCTAACCTGGCTGCATCTACAACGGACTTTGGTGACCTGGCATTGGTTGCTGATGGTAAGTCTACTGCTGCTATCTTCACGTCTAACGTAGACGGAGCTGCTGCTGATGGAGACATTACTTTCAACATTAACGAACCTACTGCAGGTGCCGGTTGGTTTGGTGACACTGAACGTCCAGCTTCTAACATGCTGGTTGAAGTAAACAGTGTTATTTATCCTATCCTGTCTGCAACTGCAAACACCGATACTGAAGGTGGTGCCGGTTGGACTGTTACTATTAGTCGTCCTGACCCTAACAACCGCAGCAATAACCTTGGTTTGAATGGTGCAGTAGCGGATAACCTGGCTGTAAACTTCTACCTTCGTTCTATGATCGCATCTAGCGGTCACACCATGGAATACGTTGGTAGTGGTACTGACTATCGTGCACTGCCTGAAAACGGTGGAGTACCAAATGACACTAAACAAAAGACTGAACTTAACAACGGTAAGATCTGGACTGCTACAACTGACCACAACGGTAAGTTTACTATCGGCGGTAACCAGACTGATGACCCGGTATTTGAAGTAGACCAACAGCTTGGTTTCGTTACCATTCCTGAAGGTTCTATTGCCTTTAACCTACTGTCTGACTCGACGCCACAGCTTGGTGGTGATTTGGATGTTAATGGCAACACTATTACCAGTACGTCTAACGGTAACATTGTCCTTGATCCTAATGGTACTGGCACTGTTGATGTCAGCACTAGCCGTATCACCAGTGTTACTGATCCAACCGATGCACAAGATGCTGCAACTAAGAGCTATGTAGACACCAAAAACACTACGCAAGACACAGCTATTGCTGCCAAACTGCCTTTAGCAGGTGGCATAATGGGTGGTGGTATTACAATGGGTGGTAACCTAATCGTGTCGATGGGTGATCCTATTAATGCACAAGACGCTGCAACTAAGAACTATGTAGACACTAACTTTGTTGATCAAACAGCTGCTGACGGTTCTGCAAACCTACCTGTAGGTACAACTGCACAACGTGATGCGTCACCTGCTGCAGGCATGATCCGCTACAACAGCACCCTTGGACAGTTTGAAGGTTACACTTCAGCTTGGGGAGCTATTGGCGGTGGTGCAACTGGCGGTGGTGGCGACCAATGGGCTGTCGAACATGACAACACCATTACCACTTCTTACACCATTAGCACTGGTAAAAACGTTATTAGTGCTGGACCTTTGACGGTCAACTCCGGTGCAACTGTCACCGTACCTTCTGGATCTAACTGGACTATTGTTTAATTATGGCTATTCGTATTGACGGTACTAATACCACCGCAAATCCAGGTATTACGGGAGCAGACGCCGACACAGGTCTGCAGTTCGGTACTAACGAACTTAAGCTAGTTACTGGTGGTACGGAAGCTGTAAAAATTGACAGTAATCAAAAGTTGACCGCTTCTCAAGGTATTTTGTTTGGCACTGATACTGCTGATGTAAACACTTTAGACGACTACGAAGAAGGTACTTGGACGCCTCAATATGCAGGTGCTACAACAAGTGGAACCTACACCTACGACTCTCAAGTAGGGGCATATACTAAGATCGGCAATCGGGTTGTTGTCGATCTAAACCTCACAAATATCACAACAGTCAGTGCTGGCAGCGGTGCCGTTAGGGTTACAGGGCTTCCTTTTTTATCTCAATCTACGCTTAGTGTGTTTCCTCATGGTGCTTGCCGTTTGAGTCACCATGACGTCCATTCTGCAACAATTACGGTAACCACCACACCTGTTACCAACGATAATAGGCTAACAGTTATTCTTTCTAGAGACAATACATCTGCTACTGCCGTACTCGTTACAAACAAAACTTCAAACAGCGCAGATATTCTTGCAAGCTGTACTTACTTGGTCGCTTAACACATTGCCCGCAATGGCATAAAACTACGCCTAAACCTATTTCGTCTGGAGGACGTTCTTAATGGCTATTACAAAACGACTGGAATACAAAGAAGAAATCCTGCCTAGTCAGGTCATCCAAATCCGCACCACCACTGTGTTGGAAGAGGATGGTGTCGAACTGGCACGAACTCATCACCGTCATGTTGTTGTCCCTGGTGATGACGTAAGCGGTGAAATCCAAGAGG
>Ga0208162_1001178_pt1 | contig 14011 bp, 22 predicted proteins | sample CB_VirMetaG_4_FD_184539 | JGI IMG/M metagenome (GOLD analysis project Ga0208162, IMG submission 184539) | Freshwater to marine saline gradient viral communities from Chesapeake Bay - CB_1508_1M Viral MetaG (SPAdes) (version 4) | ecosystem: Environmental > Aquatic > Marine > Coastal | place: USA... | reverse complement strand
CTGCAAACTCTAGAATTGATACAAACTCAGCAGCAATTGCAGCTTTGTCAACAGCAAATGTATTAATTGATGTAAAGAATACTCATACAGATACAGTCACAAAAGGAACTCCAGTTTATGTAACAGGAAGTGTGGGTGCGAGCGGTAGAGTCGAAGTACAACCTGCAGATTCGTCCAGCTCTTCAACAATGCCCGCAGTAGGCTTACTAGCCCAAGATCTAGCTCAAAACGGAGAAGGTCAAGTAGTAGTTACAGGTATATTAAGTCATTTCAATACAAATAGCATTGATGGAGCTACTGCAGGAGATGATAATGATTCTGGCAAAACAATCTATGTAAAATCTGGTGGCGGATTAACAGTTACTCGTCCTACCAGCTCATCGGTACTTGTACAAAATATGGGTAAAGTCGGTAGAGACCATGACAGTACCGGTAATCTAATTGTTTCTTCAATCATGCGTTCAAATGATGTACCAAATCTTGCGGACGGAGATTTCTGGATCGGAAACTCTGGAGCAACACCTACATCTTTCTCGTCCGTGCTACAAAGTAAACTATCTCAAGGAAGTTTTTCAGCAGAGTTAACTGCTCTTCGAGGACGTGCAGAAGGGCAGGGAGGTTTTGGGATTGTAAATATGATATCTATGTCGGCCCTCAACCTGACAATAGGTGAAAAAACAACCTCGATAGAAGATATTCACGTTCACCCAGGAACTGTAGGGAGTACTTTCCTACACTATGGAAACGCAGAAGCAGCTGGAAACCCCGAAACCCAAAGACTACATACTACAAATACAGGTATACACGTAGGAGATAACCTAGGAGGTACTTATACCGCAGGAGATCAGCAAGAAAACTTCGATACAGGTTTTGGATTCGCAGTTGGTCAAGATATAACTAACTATGGGCATAATTGTACCCTTTTTGGACAAGCGCATGATATAAGTGTTTGTAGTTTAAATGTATATGGCTTAGGCTATGAAGTCGAAACCGTTAATAATGTAAAAAATGTTTTCGGAGTTGGAGAGCATATTAAATTCACCGGTTTCTCGGGACAAAATGTTTACAAATCGGGAATGTTTGGCTTTGGCAGATATGTTGAGGTAACAGGAAACTATTCTTTTGCTGCCGGTAACGGTATCGCTAGTAGTAGAGTTAAAGCCTCAGGTCTTACTAGTTTTGCATTTGGTAGAGAAGCTCAGGCAACAGGTGACTATTCTTTTGCTCAGGGAAATACAGTAGAACTAGAAGGAACGTGGTATAAACCTACTAGTAGTAGAGAGAATTCTGTAACTTTTGGTCCAAACACTAACGGAGGTGTTAGATCGTTTGTTACTGGTGGAGGAAACCAAATAACATCAGTAACAAATTATTATCATTTTGTTGCAGGGTATCGGAATATTATAAATAATAGTTCTAATTACTGTTCGCTTTTAGGAGTTAAGAATCAAATACAAAACGGAGTAAATTACGCTTTTGCAGCAGGCCGGGAGAATATATTAAAAGTAGACGCAGACTACTCTGGGGCTATTGGCCGGGAGAATACCCTTTATGGCGGGCATTCTTTCGCAGCAGGATTCGGTAATGAGACTGTAAATGCACTAGGTCAAGTAGCTCTCGGTAGAGGACTAAAAACACCTTTACGAGATATACCAGGATCTTACCCCGCTCAGGGAGATGGACAAATAGTTGTTGGAGCATATAACAAGCCCACTAGAGAGTATGCGTCCGGAACTGGTGGAGCCCATTATACCTATGATATTGTAGCACCTTTACACTTTTGCGTAGGTACAGGTACTGACAGCGCGAGCGGAGCTTATACTTCATTAGCAGTAGGACCAAGAAGTATTTCTACCTCTTCAGAAGCAGCCGCGGGCTTCAGTGGTATAATGATAGATGCTTTATTAGATAGTCCACAATATAGTACAGAAAATGCGGCAAAAACAGGTGGAGTTCCTAAAGGCGGACTTTACAGAGACACTAGTAATAATATTAAAATAAGGACTATTGACTAATTTAAGGAGATTTAAATGGCAATAACAAAAACTACCGAAGTTTCATCATCTATGATAGGGTTTCCTAAAGGAAGCCAGAGCAAAGCTGATGCAATTATTCAAGTAACTTTAAAACATATATGGGATGATCCCAACGATGCATCTTTACCTATTAAGTCTTTTGAGAAAAAGAATCTTTCCCCGGGAGCAGATGTATCAGCATATCCTCAATTCGTGCAAGATTTAGCCGCATGGCTCTGGAGTTAAAATGGCAATAACAAAAACAACAAAACTAGTAAAAGTAGAAGTATATCCCGGAGATATTACAAAAGAAAATTATGAACCTTTCATAGTGGTACATTTTCAAGATATTTGGGACGACCCAGAGGATTCGGAACTACCTATAAGAAAAGAGCGTATTGAAAGACGAGGCAGAGCCTATGATCCGGAAGTACCTGATATAAGAACAGATATTAGTGATTGGCCTCCTCTTGCCCAAGATATTGCTAGGAAAGTGTGGAGATATTAGAAAATACTTCTTGACAAATTTACCTCAATATGTTATAGTGAGCATATTAAAAATTAACCAAAACTTATAGGCTACACATGAAATTAAGGTATTTACTACTTCTCTGCTTACCCTTAACGGCACTTGCTGCAGAGGATACAATAATTACAGAGTCGACTTCAACAAGTGACGTAACTACTACGACTAAGTTAGAGTCGCCACCCCCGTCAGCTATAACGCCGACAATGAATATATCCAACTCTGATCTATGTACGGTTGGAGTTGCGGGCGCAGTACAAACCCAGATACTCGGTATCAGCATGGGTACAACTGTACGAGACATGAATTGTGAAAAATTAAAGAATGCGAAGACTTTGTACGATATGGGTATGAAAGTCGCTGCTGTGTCTATTATGTGCCAAGACGAGAGAGTATTTGATGCAATGATGAATGCAGGAACTCCTTGTCCTTATCAAGGACTTATTGGAGATGATGCAAAAGCAGCATGGCTATCAAACTCACAAGATACTCCAGAAGAGATACTAATCGAGGAGGAGATAGATGAGAAAACAAAGCAAACTCTCATGGGCGTTGGTAGCATTTTTGCTCTGCTCGCACTCCTACTCATTTGAGACAGTTTACGGACAGTCAAATGTAAATGCTCTTAATTGGGCAATGCAAAATGTACTGCCACAGCAGGCAGGATTAACAATATCACACATTGTATATGAATATGGTGTGATAAAAGATACACAAGATGCGATGTTGGTGCATGTTCAAAACGAAGATGCAATCAACGGAGGATACATCTTTAGATCTACAGATGATTGGACAGGGCAACCTTCTAATGTAGTAAAAAAGATTAAGCCAGCATCGCAACTTCCCCTAGAATACTGGGGACCGGGCTCAATTGAAGTCGAGGGCAAAGGAGAAGTAGTAGATCCATCTGTGAAATACAACTGGAGATACGTCCCTTGCTTCGATCCTCAGTCCGATCCAGAATGTCCAGGCTATCGAATACCTTACGATTTGGATAAGATATTAGCACAGCCTGATGATCCTCTCGAAGAACAGTACGTACAAGAACAGTTAGAGAGACAAGCAGAGCTTGAAGAAGAAGAGGAGTTTGAAAGAAAAGAGCGTTTGAAGAAAAGCAAACGTGACATGGAAAAACTTCTTGGAGGTATTAATACACAACTTATGTCAGACTTGGCACTCGCCCAAGAAGCAGCATATTTTAGTGTAAACCTATTTCCAACTTCATATTACAACGTCATTGATGGTGGTACATATGAAGATGCCTTGCAACTGATTGATGCAGAGTTGCCGGACAACAAAGCTGGAAGACGAGTGAACTACACTCAACAAAAACTGCATGAAGAAATGATACAATCACAATATGATAATTGATTATCAAGGGTGCTTCGGCACTTAAGAGAAATACTATGAAGAAACTTTTGTTAGCAACTGGACTTCTACTATCAGGCGCAGTATTTGCTAATGTACCTATTACGGGTTCTGTAGCATCTAAGTGCGTAATTAATGTAGATACTCCGGGCGTTTATGGTAACCCCTCTGCGAACCTACTAAGCACTGCTCCTTCAGACGGTGGTGTTGTACCTGTAGTTCGCTACGATATTATCAGCGCAGAGCTTTACAAAGCCAAAATCAGTTATCCTGAAGAGTTTAACAGCAGTCCTTCTTTGAATGACGTTGTAAACTGGACAGGTAGTGTAACGGTAAGCCAAACTTCTGACGAAGCTATGGCATCTTTTGAAACTAATAAAGTAGAGTATAATAATACTACTGAGTATGATTTAGATGTACAAGGCAGCGTTTGGTTTGAAGTCACTTCAACAGCAGACTATGGTTATGATAAATCTTTCCCAGGTGGAGAGTATCAAGCAACCGTAACTGCGGAGTGTATTGCACTGTAATGCGATTCTGGGTTGTATTACTTGGTGTGTTAACTCATGGCCTCGTCTGGGGTCATGAGTTTACACCCACTTATCCTGAGCTAGAAACTTCTTATATGCCAGGTGTTCTAAAAGCAGAAATGCATCTTTTCAATAGTCGAAAGGACATCAACTATTATCAGGTTTCAGTCTATGACGAAAACTGGAAACCTGTCAAATTTGCTACGGAAAGCAAAATTATTCAAATGGATTATCTAGATCATAAAGATATAGAGGTCTATGTTAGAAAGCAAGATGAGGAGAAAGCACACTACATCTGCACTAAATCAAAAATTCTTAAAGGACAAATCGCACCTACACTACTCGCATCAAGGATTTGTTCAAAAATTAAATAAGAGGCAAGCGTGAAAAAACTAGTTTTATTGGCACTCGCATTGAGTCATGTGGCGTGGGGACAAGGATCACTGAATCTGAACATACCTCAATCGTCTCAAACTCATGCACAAGATAAAATTAGAGCAGGTAACGTTGATTGTCAGAATGCGATAGGTTCTTCTACTAATTTGGAGTTTGGAGTAGTTGGTATTATTGAACAAGGTGATCAACCATATAGTACTCAAATTCAGGATGTACAAGATCAAGAATATCGAGACGTAGGAGTATACGCTCGCATAAATATTCCTATCGGTGGCCCGAGAGAACGCATCAACTGTAACACGCTGTATCAGTTGGAGCTAACGAAGAAACGTCTAGAAGTAGAGAAGCTACAACGTGAGGTTATGCAATTACGTGCACTTCAATTCACAGACGATGTTGAGGAAAAATAAAAATGGCAGAAGTAGAAATTGCAGGGATGACATTTAAAGGTGGAAAGATGGCGATAATATTGACAGCCCTCTCTACGCTAGGTGGTGCTAGCTGGGCTGGCTTCGAGTTTTACAAAGATTACATGGATATGAAAGAAATTGTACAAAATATTGATGTAGACGCTATTGAAGCAAGAAACACCCAAATAGTGCAGAAACTAGATGATGCGATTGAATATACACGAGACATCAAGTCCGGACTACGAGATGATATTCTAAGTATCGAAAAACAAGCAGATCGTGTAGAAGACAAAGCTCGTAATATGGAAGAAAAAGTACGAGATATGATTGACAAAGCAAGTGAGCGATTTGAAACAAGACGAGATTCCTTAATCAAGGATAACAATCGAGAGCTAAAAGATCTAGAAAAACGACTAACAGATAAGATCCAAAAAGCCCTTGATAATCCACTTGCAGACTAGACCTGAGAAAAATATCTCTTGACAATATAACCCTAAGTTAGTATAATACGAGACATGGCAAAAGAACTCACTACAATCTCTCCAGAGGGACTGGAAATAGCAAATAGTTATTTACAGTTTGGCAATATTCGCGGTGTTTGCGACTACTTGCAAGTACCTGAACAAGACGTAGTGGAAGTCCTTAATAAGCGCGAAGTAAAAAAGTATATCGATACTGTTTATCTAGACATGGGCTATCGCAATAAAAATAATATTGCTACTGTACTAGATGAAATGATTGCGTCAAAGCTAGATGAAGCCCAGGAATCAGGAATGTATTCTAGTAAAGATTTGGCAGACTTATTACAAATGGCTCATAAGATGCGTATGGATGAAATCAAAGCCCAAGCAGACTTAGAAAAAGCCCAAAGCAGCAACATAAAGAACCAAACAAACGTGCAGATTAATGAAGCTGTCCCGTTTGGGCAGGGAAATTATGGTAAGCTGATGGAGAAACTTCTCAAAGATGGAAACGAATGATAAAGTAACAGATCTTGAAAAGGGTCTCTTTGCTCACGAAGTAATGTGTGAAGAACGTTGGAAGACTTGCTTTCAGCGTCTTAATGATGTTGAAACATCTCTCAATAGAATCGAAACTAGAATGACTCACATGGGTGGGACTGTTATTATATTTCTAGCAGGCGTAATCGTAACACTGATTACTCAATTGGGATAATACTATGAGTGTATTTTTAAAAAGAGGAACTTGGTGGGGTCGTAAAGACAGTGGCCAAACTAAACGTTTTAAAACAGAAGCAGAAGCTTATGAGTTTACTGGAGAAAAACCTCCTAAAGCCGAAAAGCCAAAGAAAGTAGTTAAACCTATTTTGGGAGTAAAAAATGCCTCGAAAGAAAAAGACAGCCCGAAAGTCAGCAAAGAAAAAGCCGATACCTACGAACAAGAGACTATACTCTTCGGTAAAAGCTATGGTAAAAAGAAAATTTAAGGTATATCCTTCAGCTTATGCAAATGCGTTTTTAGTTAAAGAATACAAACGCAGGGGCGGTAAATACCGTATGGGGAGAAAGTGATGCACTGTGCAGGAAAATCTAAAAAACGAAAAAAGAAAAAAGGCGGTAAAAAACGTAGGGGGTACTAATGAGGTACAAGACTAAAAAAGCGGCAAGAGCCGCAGCAAGACGTCTTGGCCTAAAAGGAATCCACTCACATGGTAGAGGCAAGAACAAAATCTACATGGCTGGCAGTACTCATAAAGCGTATGAGAATGCCAAAAAACGTAGGAGAAAGTAATGGCTAGAAAACCTAGAGGAGGCCTTACTAAATGGTTCAAAGAAAAGTGGGTAGATATATCTAGACCTAAAAAGGGTGGTGGCTTTGAGAAGTGTGGAAGAAAAAAAGCTCGCAGTAAATCTTACCCAAAATGCGTACCGGCATCCAAAGCGGCACGTATGACCCCAGCACAGAGAAGATCTGCTATTAGTAGGAAAAGAAAGGCAGGCAATCCAGGGGGCAAGCCACGAATGGTAAGTACATTTGTGAAAAGGAAACGAAAAAATGCCCGCAAAAAGAAAAGGTAGAGGACGTAAGAAAGACTCTCGTCTTGCAAGAGCAAGAGTAAAAGGTTATAATAAGCCTCGTCGTACTCCCAACCATCCGAAGAAGTCACATATAGTCGTGGCAAAAGTTGGTAATAAAATTAAAACTATTCGTTTCGGTCAGCAGGGAGCTAAAACGGCAGGGAAGCCGAAGGCCGGAGAGTCGGAAAGAATGAAAAAGAAACGCGCATCTTTCAAAGCAAGACATAGAAAGAATATCGCAAAGGGTAAGATGTCAGCAGCTTACTGGGCGGATAAAGTAAAATGGTAGAAGAAACTAAATTTCATCCTGCAGATACTAACGGAGATGGTAAAGTTAGTGAAGCAGAAGAGGCAATGTACTTAGAAGCAAAACGTAAAGAATTAGAAGATGCAGATGCTATGAGAGATGCACAACGCAACATGGCATGGTTTGCACTAGGAGGTATGTTACTATATCCCTTTGCTGTAGTAGTGGCAGAATTATTAGGGTTAAGTAACGCATCAGAAACTTTAGGCGATATGGCTCCTACCTACTTTGTATCGGTAGCAGCAATCGTAGCCGCATTTTACGGCAAAGAAGCACTACAGAGTAAAAAATAAATGGAAACTATACTTGATTTAGCAATAACTTTTTGGCAGTGGACTATAGTGATCGCAGTGATCGCAATTAGCTACATAATTAATAAACTAGATAAACCAGATCTAAAGCGTATTAATTTTGAGTACACTACGATGCCCAAAATGCAACCGCTACCAATCAAGACAGCAAGTAAAGGTTTCTGGGGAGCTATTTGGATGTGGCTTACAGGTGTACGTCAGTGGGTAATTACAGAAGACTTCCATTATTGGATTGACGGACAAGCTTATAAAATTCCTGCAGGCTTTCAGTTTGACGGCGCATCAGTTCCCAAGTTTCTTGCGACCTTCCTGTCGCCTGTAGGAGTTCTGTTGATGGGTGGCTTGGTACACGATTATGGTTATAAGTATGCCACTCTTATGAAAAAAGACGGTAGCAACATTGGTCCTCGTGACCAAAAATATATGGATGGCCTCTTTCGAGACATCTGTATTGAAGTGAACGGCTTCTATGCACTTAACTACTTAGCATATTGGGCACTGCGCCTGGCAGGTTTTGTAGCATGGAACGGACATAAAAAGAGAGGTACTCATGTCGTATCTAAGTAAATTACTAAAACAACGTACATCCTGGGATGGAATGGTACTCATTGGCATTTGTGGATCAGTCATATTATTAGGTGGTTTAGCAAAACTACTAGCATGGGTTGGTCTTGGTTATGGAATTTGGACACTACTAAAAGACGAATAATATGGCAGTTGAAATAAGTCGGAGGGATATTCCCTCCGATGAAATAGCAGAATACAGATCTGAGACAAGGTTTCTAAAATTACCAGTCGATCCTTATTTGGATTTACTGAACATCACACCGTTGCCTTCGCAGATAGCAATTATCAATGCGATTAACAACCCTAAATATCGTTTTGTCTCAGCAGCCGTTTCTCGACGACAAGGCAAAACGTACATCGCCAATATCATTGGACAGCTCGTGTCTTTGGTACCTGGCTCCAACATTTTAATCATGTCTCCCAACTATTCCTTGTCTCAGATCTCTTTTGATTTGCAGAGAAACTTGATTAAACACTTTGATTTAGAAGTTACAAAAGATAACGCAAAAGACAAAGTTATTGAAATATCAAACGGTTCCACAGTAAGAATGGGTTCTATCAATCAGGTAGACTCTTGTGTGGGCCGATCTTACGATTTAATTATATTTGACGAAGCGGCACTAGCCGACGGAAAGGATGCCTTTAATGTTGCACTGCGCCCTACACTTGATAAAGATAATTCTAAAGCCATATTTATTTCTACTCCCCGTGGGCGTAATAACTGGTTTTCTGAGTTTTTCTATAGAGGGTTCTCCGACGAGTTCCCTGAATGGTGTAGTATCCGTGCAACTTATAAAGATAACCCGAGAATGAGTGAAACAGACATCGCAGAGGCACGTAAGTCGATGTCAGAAGCGGAGTTTAGACAAGAATATGAAGCAGATTTCAACACATACGAAGGACAAATCTGGAAATTTAACTTTGAAGAACAAGTTAAAGACTTCTCTGAGCTTGATACTAGTAAGATGGATGTCTTCGCGGGGTTGGATGTCGGTTACAAAGACCCGACAGCCATGTGTGTTATTGCGTACGATTGGGATAAAGAACAATACTATTTGGTGGACGAATACTTCAATTCTGAAAGAACTACTGAACAGCACGCTGCCGAGATACAATCGCTCATTGATCGCTGGGATATTGATTACATTTATATTGACAGCGCAGCTCAACAAACAAGGTTTGATCTCGCGCAGAACTACGATATTTCCACCATCAACGCGAAAAAGTCCGTTCTTGACGGAATTGGACATGTGTCAGGGATTATCGACAACAACCTTCTCTTTGTTGATCAAGAAGCAAAAGAATCATTGAGCTGTCTTGATGCGTATCAGTGGGATCCAAACCCAAATCTTATGAAAGAAAAACCAAAACACAACATGGCATCTCACATGGCCGATGCGCTACGCTATGGTTTATATTCGTTTCAAATCTCAAACATTTCCTTCTAGCGACACCAATTCAAAAATAATGTTTGACAAGTTAGCTTAAACTCGCTATAATTCTTTAGATAAAAAATAAGGAACCAAAGGAAAATGCCTAAGTTAAAACGTGATTATGTAAAGTATGTCCGAGACAAGGCAAAGTCTAAGTATGAGAAGGGTTCCTCTTGCAGAATTTGCGGTGCAACAGAGCAGTTAGATTTTCACCATTTTTACAGTCTAACACCTTTGTTGAACAAGTGGTTGAAAGACAACAATCACAATCCCGAGTATATACAAGCACTCCGGGAAGATTTTATAGAAGAACATCATGCTGAGCTATATGACCACACAGTTACTTTGTGTCACAAGCATCACTTAAAACTTCACTCAATTTATGGTAAAGATCCTGCGCTAACAACAGCAAAAAAGCAAATGCGCTGGGTAGAGATTCAAAGAGAAAAACATGGCTTGGTATAACAATTTATTCGGTAGAAAACCCGTAAAAACTGAGGAAGAAAAATTAAATCCTTCTCAGCGTTACTACGACCATCAAATTGAACCTACTAGAGAAAAATATCAAAGTTATGAAGCAGCCTATGAAGATTTAGAAATAGTAAATCGCGGAGTAAACTTAATAGTAGATGATGCAGCAGCTATACCAACTACTGTAAATCCTCCTCTTGCAGGCTATAAAGGCGTTACTAAGGGTATAAAAAGAAGTCGCGTAGAGCTTCTACTAAATAAAGAGCCAAACCCTTTTCAAGATATTAGTACATTTCGTAGAAACTTAATTACAGATTTTTTACTAGATGGAAATATTTTTATATACTTTGATGGAGTGCATTTATATCATCTACCTGCAAATAAAATGTATATCCACACAAGTAAAGATACTTATATTGAGAAGTTTACTTTTAATGAAAAAGTAGATTATAGTCCTGAAGAAATTATACATATTAAAGATAACTCTTTTTATTCTATTTATAGAGGAATATCTCGTTTGAAGCCTGCGCTTCGTACAATGGTTCTCATGAAAAATATGAGAGAGTTTCAAGATAATTTTTTCAAAAATGGAGCAATACCGGGCTTGGTACTTAAGTCTCCAAATACTCTTTCAGAAAAAATTAAAGAACGTATGATGGTCTCCTGGCAGGCTAGATATAATCCAACAGCCGGAGGTAGACGCCCTCTAATATTGGACGGCGGTATAGAAGTAGATAAACTCTCAAATACAAGTTTTAGGGATTTAGACTTTCAAGAAGCAATCGCAGAGAATGAAAAAATTATACTAAAAGCGTTAGGTATTCCACCTATATTATTAGACTCTGGAAATAACGCAAACATTCGTCCAAATATGAGAATGTACTATCTTGAAACAATTATTCCGATTGTACGAAAATTGAATCACGGATTAGAAAGATACTTTGGTTTTAGTATATCAGAAGATATTAGCGATATTCCTGCATTACAGCCAGAGCTAAGAGATGCAGCAGCATATTACACTTCTCTTGTAAACGGTGGTATTATAACGCCCGCAGAGGCTAGAGAAAGATTAGGCTTCGACACAATAGAAGGCACTGAAGAAATACGCGTCCCTGCAAATATAGCAGGATCAGCAGCAAATCCTGCAGAAGGTGGACGTCCAACAGAGGAAGCAGAGGATTGAGAAAAGATAGATTAAGAAAAGTAACACTAGAACAAATTGCAATGAGAATGCTGGAAGAAGGAAAACCTTTAACAGCACATGAATATAAAAGTTTAGGTAGTGCACCGATAAGATATTCAACAGCAATTAGAATTTTTGGCAGATGGGAAAGAGTATTATCGTATATTGAAAGTTCCTTGCCAAAAGTGTGGGAAGAGTTAACAAACCCACCAAAGCCCGTAGAACCAAAGGTAGAAGTAACTACTAAACCAGCAATGGCAAAAGTAATCAAGCCAAAACCTGGAGTAAGAAAAGTAGTACAACCTAAAGTCTCGGTTAAAAAGGAAATAGAAGATGAATAAAATCTTTAATTTAACGTCTACTTTCAAATCTCACGAAGTCGAAGATGGCTCTGTGATGATTCGTGGTATGGCAAGCACAGCAGATTTTGATCGCGCGGGTGATTCCATTTCAGCTGAAGCTTGGACGAAGGGTGGACTAAATAATTTCGAGAAAAATCCAATTATCTTGTTTAATCATGACTATGATAAACCTATTGGTCGAGCCACTGGATTGAAAGCCGGTCCTGATGGTTTGGAGCTTGAAGCAAAAATTAGTAAGGCTGCGCCTGCAAACGTAGCGCAACTTGTTAAAGACGGCGTACTTGGAGCCTTTTCCGTTGGTTTCCGGGTCAAGGACGCTGATTATTTAGAGGAAACTGACGGACTAAAGATTAAGGACGCTGAGCTGTTTGAGGTATCTGTTGTATCGGTACCATGCAATCAATCAGCTACTTTTTCGCTCGCGAAATCATTTGACTCGATGGATGAGTACAATGAATTCAAAAAAACTTTCACAAATCGTGTAGATCTAGCCGGTCAGTCTCTGGCTAAGGATGAAGTGAATACTTCTAGCATAGCTAGTGATACACCGGTAAGCGCGGAGGAAAAATCCGTGGATCAGGAGATCAAGATGGATAATCAAAACATCGACTTGGAAGCTTTTGCAAAAAAAGTAGCAGAAGATACTGCTGCTAAGATTGCTATGAAGCAAGCCGAGCAAAAAGCAGCTGAAGAAGCAAAAGCTAAAGCAGCTCAGGAAGCTGAAGAAGCGAAAGCTTTAGAAGCTGAATCAATTAAAAGTGTTGTAAGCACTGGCATCGAAACTGGCGTTGAAAAATTAATGTCAGATGTTGAAGCTAAACTTACTGAAAAAGATGCTCAAATGAGCGAAGTTCTATCTCAGTACAAGAAAGAGTTAGATGAAAAATCGGCTGAAATTGAAGCTATGACTAAGAGCAAGCGTCAGTTTTCAGATCGTGGCGTTAAAGGCGATTTAACTGCATTTGGTAAAGAGTTTTTATCAGCTAAAATGCTAGGTACTATTACTGGTAAAGGTATCGATGGAACTGACTACGGTCGTGGTTTGATCGAAAAAGCCGGTATTAACTACACCTTGCAAGCAGCAGATATTGATCAAGAAGTTTCTAACTTAATTGAAAAAGAAATTCAAGATCAACTTAAAGTTGCAGCTATTTTCCGTGAAATCAATGTAAATGGTAAGTCTACAGTATTACCAGTACAGCCAGACGGTCGCGGCGCTTCTTGGGCTAATGCTGCAGACGATAATCTATGGAACCGTGGTAACTCATCAGCGAGTGCTTTCCAAGTTCGTCAAGTAATCATGAATGCTCATCGTCTAGTATCTAACTCTTACATTGAGAATGATGTAGAAGAGTCAGTACTTGTAAACCTAATGCCAATGATTGTTGACGGTTTAGCACGTGCTCATGCTCGTGAAGTAGAAGATGCAATTATTAATGGTCAAGCAGGCGTAATTGACGGTCTCTTAGAGATTGCACCAGAAGCTGGTACTAACGTAGCAGGCGCTGGTCTAACAGCTTCAGCACTTCTAACTGCTAGAACTGGCATGGGTCGCTTCGGTCTTAACCCAACAGACGTTACTTACATCGTAGGTCAAGATTCTTACTATGATCTTTTGAAAGATCCTGGTTTCCAGACTATTGATGAAGTAGGTTCGGATACAGCTCTACGTCTAGTAGGTCAAATTGGTTCAGTATATGGTTCACCTGTAATTGTATCTGAGCAAATGCCGGCAGATAGTGGCTCAGCTGTTGCAGCTGTTGCAGTATATAACCAAGGCTTTGTTATTCCACGTCTACGCGGTGTAACTGTAGAGACTGATTATGAAGTTCAGAAGCAGCGTAAAGCTCTAGTAGCTTCTCAATCTCTAGGCTTTACTTCAATCTACGGCGGTGCAGATGGTAGTGCTCCAACTGCTAGCAACCAGTTTGAAACTGGTGCTGGTAAGCACGCTCCTGCAGTTGCGATTGAATTCAGCTAATTTGGTTTTTAACCGATAAAAACGAGGGGGAGTTTATCTCCCCCAAGTTTTTACTAATGGACTTACTTATATGACAAATTTAGTAACACTTGATGAATATAAAATAGCAGAG
>Ga0208162_1001177_pt1 | contig 14019 bp, 11 predicted proteins | sample CB_VirMetaG_4_FD_184539 | JGI IMG/M metagenome (GOLD analysis project Ga0208162, IMG submission 184539) | Freshwater to marine saline gradient viral communities from Chesapeake Bay - CB_1508_1M Viral MetaG (SPAdes) (version 4) | ecosystem: Environmental > Aquatic > Marine > Coastal | place: USA... | reverse complement strand
TGTTGTATACAGGTCAAATCCCACGATGGGACATTAGCAGAGTACGACCTGCAGGTGCCCCACTCAAGACTTTCGGAGGCCGTGCAAGTGGTCCTGAACCTCTCGTCGATCTCTTCAAGTTTACAGCTGAGTTGTTTCAGGGATCAGCTGGACGACGCCTTACGTCCATTGAGTGCCACGATCTTTGCTGCAAGATTGCTCAAATCGTCGTCGTCGGAGGGGTCCGAAGGTCAGCCCTCATCAGCCTCAGTAACCTCACGGACGACAGAATCCGACGATGCAAGCACGGACAGTGGTGGGTCGATGAACCCCAGCGAGGACTAGCTAACAACTCAGCGTGTTACACAGAGAAGCCTGACTTTGAGGCGTTTTTAAACGAATGGACAAGCCTGTATGAATCAAGATCAGGAGAACGAGGTGTGTTCTCTAGAGTCGCAAGTCAAAAGCAAGCTGCAAAGAACGAGCGACGAGATGCTACCTATGATTTTGGAACTAATCCATGTAGCGAAATCATCCTCAGGCCCTATCAATTCTGCAACTTGTCTGAAGTTGTTATCAGGCCAAACGATACTCTCGCAAGCCTCAAACGAAAGGTACGTATTGCAGCTATCCTTGGAACTCTACAGGCGACGTTGACTGACTTCCGTTACCTACGTAACGTGTGGAAGACTAACACAGAGGAAGAGGCGTTGCTAGGGGTGTCCCTGACGGGTATCATGGATCATCCTATCCTGTCAGGACGAGAGGACAAGGGTAAACTCAAGAAGTGGCTTACGGAGATGCGTAATGAAGCTATTGTTACAAATGAACAATGGGCTAAACAGCTTGGCATTAACCCTTCTGTCGCTATTACTGCAGTTAAGCCTTCAGGTACTGTTAGTCAGCTGGTCGATAGTGCTAGTGGGATTCACCCTCGCTACAGCAGTCAATATATTAGGCGAGTCCGTGCTGACGCTCGTGACCCACTTTGTAGCGTCCTAGAGGCCGCTGGTGTCCCTGTGGAGGACGATCTAATGTCCCCTAGTACACGGGTATTCAGCTTCCCTATCGCGTCTCCTGAGGGCGCTGTGACAGCCTCAGACATGGGTGCTATGGAGCAGCTAGATCTCTGGGAGATATACCAGGATTACTGGTGTGAACACAAGCCATCAATGACCTGCTACTATCGTGATGAGGAGTTTCTAGAGGTGGGACAGTGGCTGTACAACAAGTTTGATAAGGTGTCAGGTATCTCTTTCCTGCCCTACTCAGACCACACGTACCAGCAAGCACCGTATGAGCCTGTGGACAAGAAGACGTACAACCAGCTTGCTAAGGACTTCCCTAAGGAAATATCGTGGGATATTGAAGAGGCCAGCGATATGACTGAGGGGTCACAGCAACTGGCCTGCACAGGAAACAACTGTGAGTTGTAGAGTGCTGGCGTTGGTTATTCTTATGTTGCCAGCGTGTACTGTGGTCACTACTTCTGATCCACAATGGGAGTGGCCTCAAGACATAAATAGTATGGAGTAACCCTCGGACTTACCTACGTCCTCTGGCTTCTCTTTAGGGTCATGGGGCGTAGGTATTCCTTCAGCCTGCATCTTTTTAACACGTTCCTTAGAACTCTGGCACATACTGTGGTAGTCGATAGAGGTGTAGCTTACTGTGTGCTTATCATCGTTCATTAGTTTATCCCCGCCTTCTTAAGTTCTTCACTACGTTCCTTGGCCTTTTGCTTTGCCTCGTACTCTAGCTTACGTTCAGCACCGCCAAAGAGCCAGTAGTACATTACTTGACCACCAGTAGGCAAAGCCTTAACAGCTTTAGCTACATCTTTGTCGTCTTTTGTGTCCTCAGTAATCATAGCTTTTATACCTTTAGACACACCATCTATCAGTTCAACAGCAGGTACAGAGACAACCTGTGATCCTATGAAAGAACCAACTTGCCCACGCTGCAAGTACCTTTCTGTTGAGTACTTACTAAAGAATAATAAACTAGAGAGTGTCCAAAAAATATCATCATCAAAACTCTCAGGATCTAGTTCACCTGTTGTAATATAATCTTTTGCTTGCTGTACTGTAGCACCTGATAAGCCCATAGCAGCAGCGTATCGCAACATATTACCAGCGCCCTCTACTTTTTCCTTAGCACTCCCGTGTATCATCTTCTCTACCATATCTCTACGGACCAAATCAAGTTGCTTAAGTGCAAATGTCTTGAGAGCATAAAAGATTCTACCGTTAGGCATATCAAGATATTTCTTAGGCATCTCTGACAGAGAGATAGGCTGTACATCAGATAACTCGTTCCACAACATTAGCTTCACGTTGTCCGTCATTCTATCATTAGCTAAGTCATCAATCAATGCAGACACATCGTCACCGTGCGTGTCTCTGAATCTCTTGGCAGCAGCCTCTGGATTTTTCTTGGCAATCTTAGACCACTTGTGTAGTGAAGAGTTCATCAAGGTTTCTTTGCCCAGCTTGTCAATTTTATTGAATCCTACAGAACTCAGAATAAAATCAAGACTTTTTCCTGTTCCGTTAATGCTAGACATTTCAGCGGCTATTTGGTTTATTAAACCCATATCTTCAACAGTAACTGTCTTCTTTCCTGCTAAACTCTTAATAGTGTTGACTAAGCCATTAAGATAAATAGAAGAGCCTAAGTCTCCTAGCTGAGTTAGCGCAGAAGAAAACTGACCTAGCAAAGATGCGTACTGTAGATTTTTTGTACCTAGTATAAACTTACTAGACGCTTGTTCCCCAAGTTCAAAGCGAGCCTTGAGCATTGCGTTGAGCGTATCAAGTTGATCTGTATCCATACCACGCTTGGCTGCATCAGCAATGTAGTTAGCTATGCTTGCCTCGGTGTCTACAACTGTAGTACCTTCTTTGTTTACTGCGTGATTGCCAAAGAATTTACGCTTCTCAGTCTCACGCACTGCACGGGTAACGTACATCTGTAGTGACTCTGGTGCGCTGTAGTAATACTGGTCTACTACATCGTCAAGTTTTTCTATCTTCCGTTCTTTTGTTATCGACGGTTTACCTCCGACACCCCTGCGTCTCTGCAGGTACTGAGAGATAACTTGACTAATTTCAGGATCGTCTAGTTCTCGCCAGCTATCTACCTTCCTTGACTTAGCGTACTTCTCTAGTATTTGCTCTACTTCAGACTTGCGTGTTGTACCCAAGGCTCTCATCAAGCCATCGTAGTCTTTGACCACACGCGGGAAGTAGTTTTCTCTGTACTCAATCTTAACACCAGCGTTCTTTAGATCGCCGTACAAACCGTTAAGAGTATTGCGTACGTTCTCTATCTCAGGTAGCAAGTCACGCATCTCTTTGGATGTGCTTTCGGAAGCAATAAACTTAGCCTCGTCAACTTCACCGTTAAACAACGCACGTTGAAACTTTTTAAACTCAGTCGGGTTAGTCTTGTTTGCTCTAGCTGCGCCAGTAATAAACTTACCCAGTTTGTTCATAGTCTCTGAAGAGTTTACGTGCAAGTCTTTTTCATATTTACGCAAGCGAGCAAAGGTCTGCTTGTCAACATTCTTAATTACTGTACTTATAGGAGCCGCTACAGCATCGTATGCTTTACCAATTATGCTTGTAGATGCCAGAGGATTCTCTCGTGCAGCCACAATCTTAACAGCAGCTTCAGCATTAGGAATCACGGGCTGTCTGCTGGCGTGTACCAGAACATTGTCAAGATCGTCTGTAGTTACACCAAGAGTTTCGTTAGCCTTAGCCACGATAGCTTTCTCGTCTAGACCTTCGACTACACCCTTGGCGTACTCTTGCTCCAGCTTATCAACCATCTTGTCAGCTTTCTTCTGTGACCGTGGCGTAGCTTGCTTACCCATGAGTCTTGCAGCAGTAACCCTTGTCTTGTTCTCAGCTTCTTTGACAGCCTCGACACCTTTGCGGGTTACAGTAGCAGCGCCTTTGACAAGAGCCTCTGTAGCTGCTGGAGCCACAGCACCTATGCCTGTCATCATGCCAAACTCTACAGGGTCAAACTCACCTTCAACCAGCTGTTTAGCAGCGGCAGTCTCAGCACCGATAGCAGCGCCTGTAGCAGCCTGCGCTACTTTTGTTTTACCAAACGGTATTACGGTAGTTGGGGTAGCCAGTGCACCCGTGAGTGTGCCTAGGATTTCTGCACTAGCACTTTTGCCAGCATCCTCTTGGTACAAAATAGTTTCAATGTTATCTAGCTTACCCAAAAATTCCCTACGGTCTGCGAGGTAAGCCTTGCGTTTTTCATAGGACATATTCTCAAAGTCAGCACCATACAGTTCTGCAGGAGAACGGTACACAGGTAAGCCACCTTCAAAGTCTATGTTACCTACAGGCATGGCAGCTTCTAAGGCCAAGCCCCAGTCCTGAACATCGGTGTACGTAGTATCGTAAGCTAACTTAAACTCGTCCCACCAGCCTATGTCTTTCTTAGGTTCTTCTTTTTCTGGTGCAGAGTCTTCTTCGTCTACGTAACGAAAGCGCGTTCCAACAGGCTCTTCAGCTTTTGCTTCCTGTTGTTCTACCTCTTCTTCGTTTAAATATCTGAAAGCCATTATTAATCGCCCGTATTAATCAGGTAAAACTTCAACTAATTTGCCATTAATTTTAATAAATGTTCCAACTTTGGGTTTAGCTGCAATAGCTTCTTCTTCTGTATCAAATTCAGGAACTGAAGTTTCTTTTAATTCAGCAACGTCCGTCTTAAAAAACAGAATACCCTCTTTACGAATGTCACTAATTTTACTTAAAGTATATTCTCTTGCTTGAGCTTCGGCTTCTTCTCTGTTAATTCCCCCTTGCTCTAGCAAATCAAGGTATTTAGCAGCCCATAAATTGTTTGCTTTTTCTTGGTCAGCCGCACTTAAAGCTACATATTTTTCATTATCTGCTAAAGAATAAGCAGCATTTTTTGTTTCGGTAGAGGTCACTTTACCTACTGATCTAATTGGTTCAGCGTCTGGAGGAAGGTCTATGTAGTTGTTTGGGTTTTGTCGGTCTTGATATGCCATTCTATCAGAACCATCTTCAGTAACCTTTCCTCCACGGACACGACCAACGCCTTCTACATAATACTGCTTCATATCAGTAAGTTTAACTTTAGGTTTTTTATCACCCTCCATGACTAATTTACGAGCGCCTTCTACAGTAACAACACCTTCTTCAAGTAAATCAGCAGCCTCGCTTGCTCCAGGCCTATCCATTGACCTGAGACTTTTAACAAGTTCGTTAGTTTCTCTTTCTTGCTGTGCTTCTGTAGCTAGTTTAGACACAAGGCTAGAAGGAACATCTTTTAGTTTACCTTCTGCAACCGCTTGACCAAATGTAGTGTCAGACAAATCAGCGGTAGTAACAAAGGCTTCCAAAGCTGCTTGGCCTTGCTCTGCTGCTGCTTTAGATTGTCTAGAAGTAGACAAAACTTGCCCAATCTGTGCTTCCGTGTAAATACCTTTTTCTATATCGTTAGCAACTTCATCTAAGCCTTCAGCCCTAAGTTGTTCAACAGCGTATTCTCTTTGGGCTTTGCTGCCTACTAACTTTTGAGTATCCATCGCGCCTTTGAGAGCAGATGATGGGTCTTTGTACTGCCCTGCAATTAACCCACGTATACCGATAGACGCTTCTTCTGGAGACAATCCTGATCTTGTTGCAAGTTCGTTATATGCAGCCATGTTTTGACCAGTAGCTAGATTAGTGTTAGCTAGTTCAGCACCCTTTCGGAATACATCGGCAAGGTAGTCTTTACCTTCTGCCTCTGCTTCTTGTGCTTTTTTACTTAACATTCCGGGGTTGATTGCGCCAGCAGTCGTGTATTGGCTTACAATTTGTTGGGCTTGTTTTATTTCTTCTGCTTGCCTACGCTGCGTAAGCATCCCTCCAATTTGTTGACCTAAGTTTTGACCAAACGCCTGAAGGGGCGCACCTATTGCGCGACCAGCAAACTGACCAGACTGTGCGAGCATACCTGCTATTGAGCCATTAGCCATCAGAGTTTGCCTCCTTCAAAACTTTAGAGTAGTCTACCATGAGGTATCCGTTGTCTGCTTTAGTAACGGCAGATGGGATTACCTTTTGAACTTCTTGAGCTAAGACACCAAACGTGGGCGCATCGCCTACCAAGTTTTTAGCTTCTTTAGTCCAATCCCACACATATAAATCAATACCGTTCTTAAGTGTTTTTACTTTAGTAATGTTTTCTTTCAAAGCTACATCAGAGGGCAACCACCAAGGTCTTCCTGTTGCTGCGTTGCTTCCAGAAAGCAGACCACCAAGGCCTCCTAACAGACTTGAGTAAATACCGCTGTACAAATTAGCAAGGCCTGTTCGTTGTCCGATTAATCCTTGAATGTTTCCAAGCTGTGCTTCAAAGTCAAACTCTGCTTGCTGTCTTCGTGCTACGTCAGCCATACTAGCTACGTTAAGTGCCGGACTCAGAGCAGACAACAAGGATGCTTGGGGTGCGTAGCTTTGTTGTAAAAACTGTCCACCCAAAGCTGCTTGTTGCGATTGCTCTGCTTGTGCCTGTTGCATAGCAGCAAGCATGGCTTCGTTTTGTGCTTCTGTTTGAGCTTTAGCCATCGCAAGCTGTTCAGGAGTTCCGCCAAACTGACTCGTTGTTACACCGCCACGGCCTTGAGTAAACAAGCGTTCTTCTAAAGCTAGTCTTTGACGCTGTTCTTCAGGGGCTTGTGCAGCCCTAATACGATTATAGATGTCCGCCTCACGAGCAGCAGTGTCCTGTGTAGCGCTAGTAAAAAACCCTTGCGCTCCTCCAAACAACTGCTGTTGCATAGCCGCTTGAGTAGGGTCCAGCGTGTACGTAGTGTCTCCAGTTGCTGTCGTTACTGTTGTCCCGGTTGGTCCGGTAACAGTAAACGGTTGGAAGGTAGCAGAGGGAGCTTCTATCTGAGGCAGCGGGTCTGTATATAACTGCTCTATTTCTTCCGGTATAAGGCCAGAAGTAACGCTTCCTAAAATGTCACTAAAAATACTCATTAGTAAGTACCTCCATCAATCGTCCCTGTAGACAGAGTTCCTGTAAACGTGAGATTAGGAATCGTCACAGTACCTGTAAACGTAGGTGAAGCTAAGTCTGCTTTCGTTGCAACAGCAGTTACAATGTTGTCAAACTCTGTGTTAAACTCAGTGCCTTGAATAATTTTGCCAGCATCTCCAGAAGGCAAACTATCTTTAGCAGCAAAGTTAGTTGTCTTTGTATAATTGCTCATAATGTTTTACCCATAAGTGCTAATACGTTGATTTCTTGGAGAGATAAAGCAAAACCGTTTATTTCTGATTCAAGACCAATAGTAATTACCGAACCGCCGCCTGTAGTATTTACAGAGGGTCTTGTTGTTGTTTGTCCTCCAGTAAACTCAGCAACTGTGTATTCTGAAGCTGCTTCGTTAAAATAGTAAGGAGTTTGATTACCTACGGTAAACTCCTGTGTACTAAATGTTGTACCAAAGTCGTACGCCCATTTGACGAACACTGTAGCGCTGTTAGCGCCGACCAGTGTAGGTCTAAGTTTTTTTAGTATCTTAGTTTTAGACGGATCACCAAAAGTCAAGCCGGGGCTGTAGTACCTAAAACGGTAACTAGCAGTCTTAATTGTACCTGAGTCATTGTATTCATCAGCGTACCCTGCGTACTCGCCTACGCCATCGTCAGTACCTACTAACAGCGTACCGTCGTTCTTTCTTTCGTAGGACTTAAAAGGAGCAGAGGTCCAACGAGTAACCCTATAAGCGTTGTTTTCTAGTCTACCCTTGAGATCAAAGCAATACGTCGTGTTTTGCTCTGGGAACGTAATCAAGTAAAACGAGTTCTCAGGGCTGTACACAGACGCAGTAGGAGCAGTCCGTGTTTCAACCAAAGCAATAATTTCAGTTTTCACGTTCAGGCTTAGGTCAGACAGAGGCAGTGACTTCTCTTGAATCGTTCTGCCAAAGCTGCGTAGCCCTGAGTTAGACATAAACAACACATCTGTACCTGTGTGCTGTACAGAGTTTCTACAGATGCACCCAACGCCAGCAACGGTGTCAACCAGAGCCATACTAGCTGGGCTAAACGCATTACCGTATACAAGGATGCTGTGCTTACCTAAAATAATTAAGCTGTTATTATGGGCAACCAGTGCCCGTACCTCGTCGTAACCGTCAGGCCACGCTTTAGATACATCTATAGAACCACTGGAGCCACCAGTGAAGTCTGTGCCTATCAGTAGATCAGACCAGTAAATCGTTTGGGTGTCTGCAGCGTTGTCTACGATCCACAGTCTACCGTAAGCTGCTAGAGCTTCGTGGCAGTAAAAATTAGTGTTAGTGCTAGATCCAGTAGCAGTACCAAATGTCCTAAGTCCTGTAGCATTGTCGTACACCAGAGGCTCGTGTCCACGCTGGAAAAAGTAAGCCTTGTCGTTAAAGTTTACAATCTTCCAGTTGTCCGCTGTAATCGTGTACGAACCCGGAGTAATGTCTGTCAGGGTGTCATCAGGATTAGTGGTCTGCGTAGTCTTAAATATCTTGTTGTTGCCTGTAACAAATACTTCTTCGTTACCAGCATCATCGTAAAAGTGGTGTACTTTGACAGCGTAATCAGACCCAAGAGGTGTTGATACAGCAGTCAACAAGTCTACACCCTTACGTGCAGCAATGCGCCCACGCTTGTCAATCACAGCGTTATCTGCTATGTCAGCATAAGAAAAATCCTGACCAATAGGAGAGTCTTCTGTGTTGACTCCCTTGAATCCCGGAGCAACTAAGTTGATACTTTGTAGTGGCTGTGCCATGCACTAATCTCCTACGGGGTGTACCAGATGACTTCTTCAGGGTGCTTCTGTGCGTCCAGAGCAATCGCATCAGACAAATACTTATCAGCAATACCAAAGTACTCAGGTGCTGATGTACCGCCTGTCTCGCCACGCTCACGCGCCAGAAGAGCTACTGCCATGTGGATCACAGGCTGACTGGGAATCAGCAGTGTGTCCGTGTCAGCACTCAAATCATCGTTACGCAGAATACAGTTAAACCGTAGGTTGTACACACCGTCAGGCTTTGGATAAATGTCGATCTGCGTGTCACCAGCTGAATCCACGCCGTTGTACGTGTAGTACTCAGGTGCGCCTGATACTGGGTCTTGGTTTAGATACTTGTCGTTGAACCAGTGCTGCGTGTTGTACTGCATAAAGATGTTAGACGTATCATTGATTACGTCCAGTGCCTTGATCTTATTCTGTGACCCTGTGAGTACATAGTTAAATATGTCAGCAGTAGTAGTGATAGTCAACGTAGTACGTAACGCTGACCAGTCCCATGCAGACTCAACTAGTTTCTTTGCGTCGTTAACAAAGTCTCCAGCCATCTTGCTGTAAGTATTAGCCGTAACGCTAGATACTTCATCTTCACGCAAACGTCTAAGGACATTGTTTACTAAATTTAAATATGTCATACTTTAGTGTCTCCGCCGCCAGTAAAGATACCGGCCAAGAAATCTGTAATAGGAAACTCTTGTCGAGTTTGTTGCTGAGGATCTGCAGTTATAGCAAAGGTATAGGGCTGAAACATTCCGCCACCGCCGCCACCGCCACTGGGGACTGTAGGCGTTTCAGTTTCTTCATCATCGTCATCAGGCGGTGTTACCGGAGGTTCTGCGTCTTTAATACACTGATCGAAACCTTCAGGATCTGGCGAATATCCTGGCTTACACGCGCCACAAGACCCGTCTTCGTTTGTGACTCTGTTTTGTTGGTCACACGGAGTAACCGCAGGTTCGTCATCGTCATCGGGTTCCGTGTCAACTACAGCAACATCATCATCTTCTTCTTCTGTGTCAACTACAGCAACATCATCTTCTTCTTCTGTGTCAGTGGCAGCAAAACAAGCATCGTAATTATCCTTAAAAGAACCATCAGGACACTTGACTTTACCACAAGCTGCATAGTTTGCTTCTGTTATAGTAGAGCAATCTGGGTCGCTTACACCGTCTTCAGGGCCTGCTAAACAAAGACTGTCATACTCGTTGCTGTATTTGTTGTAAGCTAAGTTTTTAGCGTAGTCAAAGCTCGGAGTGTAACTAATTTTTGGTTGTTCACAGTCAACAATAAATCCGTAGTTTTCTTCTTCACTACTATCGTCTACACCGTCGTCTACAACCGGCTCATCTTCCGCACAGTACTTGTCCCAGTTAATCTGCGCGTAACCGTACTCTTCAGGCCTCGGTTGACTACACATCTGGTCAATGGAGCTGACCTGACCACACGGGCTTCCGTCTGTGGGTGCAGCGGTTCCGTCAGTACATTGATCTGAACAAGACCCGTCTGGGTTTTTTAGTCTTTTAGGGTCAGTACATTCGACAACAGGTTGCTCTTGACACGCCTCCATATATGCACTAGCATACTGTTGGTGTGCGTAGTTTTTATCAAACATGAAGCTAGGAGTGTAACCAATCATAGGCTGGCTACAATCAACTACAAAGCCGAAACCAAAGTCTTCCCCTTCTCCTTCTGCGGGACCTTCAGGATCGTCCGTAACTTCTGGGCAACGCCCTGTTTGTGGATCAATCTCTCCACTTTTACATTTGTCTGAACATGAACCGTTAGGATTCTTAAGCCTGTTAGGGTCAGTACACTCTTCAATAGCAGGAGCAACGCAATCGCCACTAACGGGGTCAACTTCGTAATCACCGTTTATACACTTGTCTGTGCAAGTCCCTGTCGCTTCGTCGTAAATTCTACCTGAGTCTTTACACTCTTGTTCTTCTGCCGTTAACTCAGGCTCAAAATCTGTAGGATCTTCACAGAAGCCAGTAGTAGGATTAACTTCAAAAGGAACACCATCAGCAGTTGTTTCAACACAGTTGCCGCAGTCTGCTGCTGATTTAGCGCCTACTACCTGTTCTCTACCAGCTTTTGCACAGTCGTAATCAGCGCCAGCTATAGGTAAACCAACGGTTCCGTTATCGTCAATATCAATGTCAAACAGGTCTTCTAGTGCGCCTATGATTTCTTCGCCGTACTGACCGCCAATAATAATCGCTCGCATCCACGGAGGAAGTCCGGGTTGCGTTGGGTCAGCGCTACCGAATACACCTTCTATGTAGTCTTTGATTTCTCCAGCACACTCAGCTGGGTTAGTGACACAGTCTTTAGCCTCTAGAATCTTGTTAACAGCTTCAGTAACTTTTGCCTCAGTAGCTGTAGCAACCTCTTTAGCACCGTCTTGTATGCCTTTGGTAATTATGCCTGCAATGTCACGCTCTTCAAGACACACGCTGGGTAGTTTATCGTCGTTAATGCCGGTGTCTGGATTAGTACCAACGACCCCATCTTCACCAGCCATACACTCGTTTAGTTGATCTCTAGCTGCATCCTTAAACGGACCAGAAACCGCGTCCCAGATTTCTCCTAGTGTTGGAAGTGACATTATCGAGGGCCAAGGCAACCACTTAGGTAAACCCGGAATCTCAAGGCCCTTAAAGATTATTTGTACGTGTCTACCAAAGTCGTCCCAAAGATCGTTAATGCTTTTTGGGTCAACACAGTTTGTTGTAACAGTAGACGAGCAGATATCAACCTTAGCGCCTATGTCGCTGTCCCCTAGAATCATTCGATCTAAGACTTGTTCGGGGTTAAACAGACTGAAAGAATCTATGTAAGGGTTATCAGGATAACCTGCGTTTTCGTACTTGTAAAACAACTCACCAAGTTCTTTTGGATCTTTGTTAAAGGTTTCTTCAAACCTGTTTAAAAATCCTTGGTGTTGTGTAGCCGCCGCTGCTTCAACCGCTGAAGTTATAGATGCATTACTATAGGGGTATCCGCTTTCTCTGATGTTGGTTTCGTATTCCTCAAGAGTCATGTCACCATCAGCAACACCTTTTAACAGACTCTTGAAATACCGTAGCATCTCTGCTTCAGCTAAGTCTTGAGCATCGCTTCTCTCGGGGTACTGAGCGCTTTGGCTAAACAGGTCTTGCAGAGTTCGCCACCATGCGTAACCGCCCATAGCGTTTATATCAACAAAACAGCCCTGAGCATCGCATTTAATAGCTATTCCATAATCTTCTGTAGCCATCAGTCTTTCTTCCCTTTCAACGCAAGCAACTTATCAGCACCACGGATGCCAAACGATGCAGACACAGCCATGAACAACAGGTACTGATACCAGTCTGGGAGCATATTCAGTTCGCCAAAGGCAATGCCAATGCGATCCAGTATCTCTACGTCGTTCATGCTGATTCCCCACATGAGTGCAACTACGGGTGCTGACAAGAGCAAAGTAAACCACTCGTCTTTCCACGAGGTAGCACTAGCAGACGCCATGAGTTGTTCCCAAGACGCTGTGTTCTTGATGACTTCCATTTTAGCGTTGTGTATCGCGTTCTTCTCCTCGGCTCGGTTTTTGATGACCTGTCCGATAAGATTAGTAAGAGGCGATATAAGTGCTTGCCACATAGGTTTACCTCATCATGTAAACAACAAGGGACGCACAGGCACTAACAGCTACCCAGAAGAATCGTTCAGCAGTCTTGACAGAGCCAGTGTTCAACGTAACCGCTGACGTTAGCTCTCGTATGTCATCCTCCTGATCGTCTAAACGCTTCTCGTGCCTGTCCATGCGTTTGAACACAGATAGCATTTGCTCTTCGACACGAGCAATCTGTGATACCGCTTCAGTCAGCTTGTCGAGCTTTTGCTCAATCCTGTCGAGTCTGTGTTCTTCTAACATTAGTTACCGCCTGTTTACCAAGGTACGCCTGTGCCTGATGTGGGTGCTGCCTGCTCTGCAATCTGTGCGTCTACAGAGGATTCAATGTCTGCTACAGGGTCGTTGCCTTCGTCAGCCGTAGCAACCATGTCAGCGGTCATCCAAGAGAGTACAGTAAACTCATCTAGGCTATCCCAAGCTACAAAGTTGCTGGGGTCAGGCGCAGGTAGGCCGTGTGTGCCGTATGCGGAACCTGTGTTACCGTTTTCGTCTTCTTTTGAACACCGCCAGTGTACGGTGGTGACTACGTTAGACAGACCATCTTGTGATACTGCGTAGTCTAGTGCTGCTACTTTCCATGTGAATGACATAGTTTATGCTCCTTTTAGTGCCGCTACTTCGGCTTTGAGGTCTTGGATTTCTTTAATCATCATTGGGACTAGCTTGCTGTAATCAACGCCCCACATATCGTCTTCAGTCTCGCCTTGTGATACCGCTTCAGGTGCAACGTCAACAAGTTCTTGTGCGACCATGCCGTAGGTCTGGTGTGATCCGTCAGCCTTCCAATCAAACGAACGTACACGAATAGCGTCAATGTTACCTGCTGGTGCGTCTACGATGTTTTCCTTTAAACGAGCGTCTGATGAAGTAACGTAAGAAGTTGCGCTGTTTAATGTTCTTATTGTTCCAACAGTGCCGTTAGGGTTCTTAAAGATATGATGAATTTGATCTGATGTTTGATCTCTTCCCGTTATGATAACGTTGGGGCCAATCTGTACGCCTTCATCGCCTGTCCCAACCGCGGTAGTAGTCCCAACCAGCACGTTACCATCTTCGTCTAGACGCATTTTTTCTGTAAACGAATCGCCCTTTCTTGTATAAAAATGTATCTGCCCTTCTCTTGCGCCAACACCATTCCATACACCTCTAATGCTAGAGCCGTATGCTTGCGATGTTCCAGAGTAGTAACCGCCAAAGTTAATATAACTATGTATGTCGCCATTGGCAGGACTGGGACTAAAGTGCATTAAGTCTATCTGCGCTCCACCAGACGAACTATTTGTAGACGTTAGTCTTATGAGATCGCCAGTGCCGTTTATGTGTAGTTTAGCGGCAGGAGATGTAGTACCAATAGAAACATTGCCGCTAGAGTTGATACGCATACGCTCTGAGCCACCAGTAGCAAACGCCATTGAATCGTCGTTGTTGTCGTAATCAATAAGACCGTTGTTTAGTCCCGTGTCACTTGACGGAGCAAATTGCAGTCTTGCATTGCTCGTTGCTCCACTAAATATAGT